>Ga0209589_1006243_pt1 | contig 19834 bp, 6 predicted proteins | sample CowpeawhiteBW_FD_187525 | JGI IMG/M metagenome (GOLD analysis project Ga0209589, IMG submission 187525) | Root nodule microbial communities of legume samples collected from California USA - Cow pea white BW (SPAdes) (version 2) | ecosystem: Host-associated > Plants > Roots > Nodule | place: USA... | reverse complement strand
TATATATATATATATATATATATATATATATATATTATATATGAACTGAATTAATTAAATATGCTGCAACACTGTGAAAATCACTTAGACTGTTAATATAAGATTATTAAGAGTGAGTATCTTAAGTTGATAGGAATAAAAATGCTCTTACTTAAGATTACGTATTTAAATTAGTTTGCTTTTATTTTTTTATTTTTCGATTAAATCGTACTAAAATATGTAGTTATATTTTCTTAATAGATTACTTAAACATGCATCTGCTATAAATTGTTGTTTCCACTTACGTTCAAGAAAAATTACAAGCAAATTCATGGTTACAATAATATATACATGTTGTGATTTTTTTAAGTCTGTAATTCAAAAGTATGCATGACGTTAATTAAACATTATAATATTTGTTATTAAATTAATGAATTATAATTAATTACATTGAACTGAACACTTTTTGACATTTTTATATTATTGAATATTTCTGATAAAATTTCCATTAACGCTCTTTGATTCTAAAATTGATTCTAAAAGCCTATTGTTTTCTTTTTGCATTTCTTCTTCCAAAATTTTCAACATACATAAAAAAAATATGTGAGAACCCTAAAGCTTATTCCTTAGGGCTTGTACAAAATGATAATATAGCCTGATCTAACTAAGAATATTATTATTAGTTGATGCAAATGATGATGGCTTACTTTTTTGAGGTAAATTTGGAAAATATGATTGAGAATCATGTCTCACCCATAACCACTACATTTCAGTTCAATTTCATGTCAGCATATGCAGAAAATTGGCCACATTGAAAAAGTTGAGAGAAAAGCTAAACCTTGTAATATGGAATTCTAACCATTGGGGCCATTATTGTCTTAGCTTGCCCAGGCATAGTCAAAACTTCACATTTTCTTTCTTTCAAACCTCAAACCCTAGTTGTGACTTCATATCACTTCACACCATTCATGCATTAATTCTGGTTGTACACACATTAAGTCACATTCATCAGAATTTAGATCCTCTACCGGATTTTTTAGTTTTGTCTTTTGCTGAGTATTAACAATATACCGACCTGGATTTTGTAAACATCTTTTTAATATATCTTAAAGGGTTAAATATGTTTTTAGTCCCTCAAGTTTCAGTGAAATTTGGAATTGGTCTCTCTTCAAAACTTTTAACCAATTTAGTCCTTCATCTTTTAGAGATGTATGGATTTAATCCTTTTAACCAGATTTTGTTAAGTTTATCTAACGTTTCAAGTACATTTCATGATAGTATTTGAATTATTTACATCATTTGACCCATTTTCGCTTAAATACTAACTCAAATATTATCATAAAACGCGTTTGAAACTTCAATTAAACTTAACAAAATTTGATTAAAATAATTAAATCAACACATTTCTAAAGATGAAGGACTAAATTGATCAAAAGTTTCGATGAAAGACTAATTCCAAATTTCATTGAAACTTGAACGACAAAAAATATAAACATCCTATTTTAAAACATCAAAATCAGTGCATAATTTAAAACACAACAGAGGAATAATACACCAGACTCATCGGAGAATCCAAATTTGATTCATCACTTTCATCAGGGTGAGCATAGGAACCCCTCATGTTGCTGTGCATGCTGGTTGGTGAGCTTCAATCGCATGCATCATCAGCGATGCTCCATTTCCATTTTCTTGTGCCTTTTAAAATTTGATTCCCTTTGTCCTTTTGAATGGACATGTCGAACTGTGTTCACTTGGTCCCTCATGTGTGTGTGTTGGTTAGGTTAATCCCCCTTTATCTGTATCTTTCTCTTCGTGTGGTCAACATAACGTTGAAGCCATTATAGACATATATGTGTGTGATGAGAGACAGTTCAGAAGGTAGGCCAGGTTTCACCATCAGAAACTACATCTGCATCGAAATTATGTCCCCTTTTGTTGTTTTCTTTGCACAAATAAACCAATGTTTAGAGTGTGATTCAAGTTTGAACTCTGCTGTCTTTCTTTCTGTACTTAATTAAGTGAACCACTGACATCATAATTAATTACACACAGAAACTTGTTCCTCTCACCATTTATTCATTATACTTTGCTTAATCAAATCACAACTCAATATTGTTCTGCAAAAGGTTTACAAAGTGTTAGACATTATACATACATAAATGTAATTATGCTGTTTGATGATGTAGTAAATGATTTTAGTTGCTAAACCCTTTCATGCATACGTTTGATTGAATGGTTTTGATTACTTTCATGCATTAAATATGTTTTTTTAGTATATAAATTAAAATTTATTTATGTTTCAAATTTTGATATATTTCGATGTTTAAATTTTAAAAAATATATATATAATTTATCATTCTTTTTATGTGTTAAATAATATTTTAGATTTATATTTGATTTTAAACATATCAAACCAGTTCAACACATCAAAAAATTTTCATGTAATTAAATTAGAAAAATTATATATTGAAAATTAAACTGTATCAAAATTTGAAATATGTGAATTCTAATTTCTCATCCAAACAAACAAATTGTAATTTGTCATCAAGTTGATAGACTAAAAACTTTCATTCATACTTTATATAAAATAATTCATATAATGTTTCATCTCAAAGTTTTGTTTTGTTCGACTATTGGTCCTTGTAATCTATTTTGAATCCTTGTCATTTTGTTTTAATAATTGTAATATATCAACTTTTCGTTTATAATTTAACGTGTACATTACTTTCTTTTAAAATGAGGAGAATGTTTTAGGGACTAAATAAAAGTAGTTATATTAAAAAATTGAAATAAAATAACAATAACATATAACAGATTTTTTACATCAAGTTAATTTTTTTAAGAGACACAATAAAGTGGGAATATTTTACAGAAACAAATATGTAAATATCGTAACCAAAAAAATGTGATAACAAAATTATTTAGCTTAATTTATTCAATTATGTTTCCTTAATCTTAACTATATGTTAAAAATGCAAAACTTTAGATAGTGAGAACCTAGGACTTCTCTAAAAGAGTTGCATGATTTGATTCTTGAATTTCTCTATTTTTGTTTCGGATTCCTTTTCCCTGCTTTAAAGCTTTATAGTTTCAAGTTTTTTACTCCTTTGGTGGATGGGTGGGGACCAATATATAATTAGCCAGAGAAAAGGAAATGGATAAATATATAATTAGTCATTTTCATTCAGCAAAGTAAATTAATTTATGCACCAAAACAAACATTATAAAAAATAAATTCTCATTTAAAAACTAATTTTAGTGATAAAAATAGTTAGTCTGACTAATTTATATATCAATTTATAAAAATAAAAATTATGGGTTACTAAAATAGTTATTATTATAAATAAAATTTTATAATTCGTTATTAATTAATTAGAGACTAATTTAAAAACTATGTCATTTTAATAGTAAAAACTTAAATAGCACATTTTTAGTGACCAATTTTCTTTTGTGTAAAACTAATGGTAGCTAATTTTAAAAATCAATTTAGTGACTAATTATAATTTTTTATTCATAATGGTAACTATTTTAGTAACCAATAATTTTTAGTTTTGTAAATTAATATCTAAATTAATTACTATAGTTATTAATGATCATTATTTAGAAGTTTTTTCCAAGCAAAGGAGATAAAGAAATAAAGTTAGTTTTATATAATTTTTTTTTATTTAAATTAATAACATATATTATATTACCATTGTGTATGTAGCAAAAAAAATTATTTATTAATATTTTTAATAAATAGGTAATATTTAAAAAAATATAATACAATAATGACTTAATTGTATATTTTATTATTAAATTTTTATTTTATGTGAATTTTACCTTCAATTTTCAATTTTATCACGTAAAATTAAAAATTAAATTTAGTTAGACAAAATTTACCATGAATTTCAATTCACAAATTTTATTGGTGAGATTTCAATTTCGCTGTATAATCAATAATATTGTCGTTCTTTGAATAGAGTAATGTTGTACCTTCACTGACCAAATTAGTATTTAAGTATAACTTATATATACATACTAAAATAATTTTTCTAAATTTATACATCAAATCATTCGACCTAAATATTATAATTAATTTTATTTTTTAATTTAAATTTAAAAATACCTATTTTAAACATATAATATTTTAAAATATTAAAAATACAAATATAAGGTGACACTTGTGAAATTTATTTAATAGTTTTTTTAAAGAAAAAAAAATACAAATTGTATTACAAAAATTTATAAAATAGTAACATAAATTATTAGGTGTATGAAACTTTTACATATAAAGAATAAATTTGTCGTATATTATATATAATGTTATAACCTAAAATAACTAAAATATTTATCTCAATTTATTTTTTAAATTTTCATTTACATTTATAAAAACATATTGTTACATTAATGTTTAGTGCAAAAAAATAACATTACTAATGATAATGATTCGTCGGTAATAGCAAAAATTTGTCACAGTTGTGCTTACTAATGAACCTGTATCTTCTGGTAAATTATGCATTTGTGGTGACCTCTACAAGGTCATTGTTAATAAATTTCACCATACTATGCACAAGGTTATTCTCTTTCCGTCTTAGGCAAAGGTAAAACTCATAAACTAGGATCTCACCATATACTCCATCCTCCTCTACATGAATCTAGATGATTATTAGTGTGTTAGGATAACCTCAATACTAAATCCTTACATTAATGCATACACTAATTAAAGAATACTTATTTAATCCACCTTGGATGTGAGCAAATCACCTTTGAACAATTTCATATACCAAGATAAAATAAAATAGTACATTTGACTATCATCAAAACCATCAAATAAACACATAATCTCATGAAATTAAAAAAAAAAAATACAATGAAACTTTACTAGTCTTGCTCAACGAAAGCCTCCAGTCACCCAACAAGTAGTACCTGAAGGCCCCCTCGCTCAACAACCAAAGGTCTTGCCCAACAACTCTACTACTTGAACAAATTTCAATAAATCGCCCAACGAGCCCAACACGCGCCCAACGAGAATACTACTGGAGCTCCTAGGAATTTATGTGCCAAAATTCTCCTAGCGAGAACTCATTCACCTAGCTACTAAAACTCTCTAAAATTTAATTTTATTTTCACCTAGTGGAGTACTTTTACTCATTCAGCGAGTTTAGTGGCCTAATACTACTTTTAGCAGTCTCGTCCATCGACCAAATCTCGTCCAATGACTAAAAGCCTAAGAAAAATGAATTATACAAATTCGTCCAACGAGCATACTTCTTACCCAATGAGTCTTTATAGTTTTAGGAAAACAAAATTTGCAATTCAAGACAATTTGACATCACAAAAAACCCAATTCAAACTTTCATACAGGTATAAGTATGTCAAATAGGAATTGAAGATTAATTACAACATTAAACATAATTCATCATACCACAATTGTCATAGAACATTAAACCACCATATGTCATACATGTACTTGCAAGATAATCACTCTACATTTCACTTTGCAATTCAATATAGCTACAAATTCACATTTTTGCAAAAACTCTATGATCCAATACACCATAAATTAACTACACATTTCAACTCAAACAAGTTTAATTAGCTCCCCTTACCTCTGAAACAACTCAACTGATCTAGGGATGCCCAACCCATCTTCACAATCATAGGATGTTCTATTTATGCTTAGGAACAACACAAAAACGATCAAGTCATACCAAAAGAACAACCAATCAATAGAGACTCCTAAAAAATGCTTAAAGAACACATGCAAATAAAAAAGATAGTGCATGCAAGAGGAAGTCAGATATGACTATGAAAGAATAGAAGAACAACTTACTCCATTGAAGAAATCAATTGGTTGGATTAAAAGATTTCGCCGAGTGAATCATTCCAATTGTCTTTGATCGTCAAAGAGGTAAACACAGAGTGAGATAACTTAAACAAAAGTGAGAGAGCTATAAAAAAAATAGTTTCTAGAGATAATAGATGTTAAAGTAATAAAACTTGTTTATTATTTTTTTTTATACATCAATGTTTTAATATTAAAATAACAAATTTTACTATTTTAAAAATAATATTGATTATAAAATATCATTTTCTAAGTCCTTACATTTTATTTATTATTTAAAGACAATTTTAAAAATTATATATATATATATATATATATATATATATATATTCATTTCACCCTACAATTAATATGGTTTGATGTGGAAGTATAAATTATTCTATCACTTCTCGGATATTCAACTTCCATACTACGTTAAAAATTAAAGTTAGATAGGATTTTTAATAATATAACTAAGAAAGTTAAAATATTAAATAGGTTTTCTAAAATAAAATATAAATAATTTTTAAAGAAAATTTAAGATTTAAAATTTAGACGTTGCATCGTTACTTCTAATCAATTCAATATAAATATCTCCACTTTCATCTTTTAGTCATACCATCACATATTCACTTTTTTTTATCTAGTCACATCCTTAATAGATTGATATCTAAATGACATAAAAATAAAATATCCGTCATTTTGAATAAAACTCATAGAATTGAAATTAAAATTTTGATAGTGAAATTTATAAAAGTTTAAAAGTTCAATAACATAATTTTAAAGATAACACATGAAATATATAATGTAAAAGTTCTTCATATATTAATTATATAATTTTACTAATAATTTACCACCCAAATGAAGAAAGTAAAATATTTATAGTATTGAAATTTAGATCACAAAATCATGAAATTAGAAGTTCAATAATAAATTCCACAAAAGTAAAAGTTTAAAAGTAAAACTTCTAAATAAATAAAAATAAATATATTAGTTTCCTTCGGTGTGAAGCTATCTGGAGAAGAAAAAAAAGAAATCAATCAGAATCTTCTTGATTACATGAAGAGAGTGTCAATTTCCAATTCTGGGTGGTCCACCATCTTTCTTTAACAATTTTTCCATTGCCAAAAGCAGTGAAAGATTTTGGAACCATTACCCAAAATTTCTTCACTCATCAAGTAGAAAATTGCAAACTTCTAGAAGCAGAAAAAATGAAAAAATAAGATTAAAAAAAATAAGATCTCATTAGAAATAATTAATTAATTAATCACAGTGTTTGATAAAAATTATTAATCAATAATATTTTAACAATTCTAGGGTTAGTCTCGAACGTTTCTTAAAGTTTCAACCAACGTGTATTATTTTCTCTGCTTTCTGCCACCATTGGTCCAATGCTCTTAGTTTTTCTTTCCCTTCACTCATCTTTTGATTTGTTATTATCAACATTTTCAAGACATTTATAATGAGTTTCGTACTCAACCCCACCACCAATCAAGGTAGAAGAATTGACAAGTGGAAGACATAAAATAAAAGTTTCCATAATTAATAATAACAATATATTAATATTTTTACATCAAATAAATTATCACAATATTCGTACTCTAAAATCATCACTTTTTACGAACTCATGTATATATCAACCTCACCGAGTAAACTTGTTTGACCAAGTTTGAACGTTTGACGCGTAATTCATTTCACACTCTATACGCAAATTTCCTTTGAACACTTTTGACCTAGATTTCACCAAATCGGTGTTCAACTAAATAACCCACTAAATATTTTTTCTATTTAACTTATTTTATTTTATCTCATAAAAAAAAAGGATCTCTACTAGCTAGTAGTTTATACGAAGCATTTTTATTTTTATTTTTAATTTAGGCTTACATATTTTAAGAAAGTGATGCGGGAATTATTAAATATATTTATATTTGAGACAAGACATGGATTGTTCATGTTCTTCACAATCATGTCATGGTTCGTGCTCTTTACACGTATGGTGTGATTCTATGACTGTTGAGAAGATATTATTTTTTTAATGTGAGAAGAAGAAGAAGACGATGATGATTCGTTGGCTTATAGTTCCACACTCTTTGGTTCACTATTGAAGCATGTGAGAGTTGTGCAATATTCTAGAAACGCACAGCTTCTACGAAACAAACCACTTTAATTTATTAAGATAAAACAAAAACTAACCTACCAAATTCCATTCTCATCCATACCTATAATCACGAAATTTGGAAACATATTAGTGTTATTTAAAATTGGATCTTCTTCTTAAATCATAACAAAACATAATTTTCTTACTCGGAAATATATCAATTCCAATAATTTTCTCTAATTATTAAAATTATTATATATACTTTTTTTAAAGTTGAAGGATTCTTAGTACAAAAATGTTTGGCTGGTGATTGTATGATATAAAATTTATTGGATAAAAACAGTACTATTGTCCAATTATTATTAAAACATTATTTGTGATAATAATAATAATAATAGTAGTAGTAATGTAAACGTGACAAAATTCTTCTCGTACCCACTTTGACACGTTATGAGATTATTATTATTATTATTATTATTAATTATGGTATGATCTGTTGTCTAGTTGAAATAATAATTTCTTTTAATTAAGCCAAAATTTTCGAAGTTTTTGTTGGAAAGTATGAACCTGACCAATTAAGAAAAGTAGATCGTTCTACATAACCGTCCAATTATTAATGATTCAAATATTAATTAAAATACAAAATAAGCTGAGTTGAAAAGGAGTTTACATTATATGCATTTAAAGGTTCTATCTGTCTTGTCATTATTTGTATGATTAATAATTTAAATTACTGTAATTATATATATTTATGTAAGTATATTTTAATATTGAAAATTTTAAATTTGAGTATCTTAGAAGTATGGTAATTGTTGAAGGTGAAATTGGTGAGAAAAAAATGTGTTATGATGAAGTTAAAATAATAATGGTTAAAGAAATAAAAAAGTGTATTAGAATAAGATTCATTTACCAAACAAGGAGCGTACTAGATTTCCCATATTCGCAAGTACGCATCATTCACCAACCAGCCTCTAACCTACGCCATCTCCCATTCGTCTTTCTCCTTTCTCTAGGTCACGGCCAGTGATTATATCACCTCTCATAACCCCCAATATATAAGCCCCCACCCCTCACTCACTTACTCGCATTTCCTCGACACCTTCCCACTTTCTCTCTCTAACCCTGACAAACTCATCCACTTTCTCTCTCTAGACGAGGAGCGCTTATCTCTCACGCGCCGATGGGATTTCCGGTAGGGTATCCGGAGGTGCTGGTTCCGAAGCTCTTCCTCCACGCGCTCTCGCTCCTCGCGTGGCTCCGCTCGCTCGTCGCAGCGCTCTTCCGCCTCCTCCATCTCTCCGACCTTCTCGACACCGACGCTTCCGCCCTCGCTTGGCCGCCGGAGTCCCAGCCGCCGCGCGCTCCGACTCTCTCCGCGCTCCTCATCCGCGAGTTTCTTCCCGTGACTGCGTTCCGTGACCTCGACGACGCCGGCGAGTCCCCTCCGTCGCCGACGGGATGCGCGGTGTGCCTGAGCGAGTTCTGCGCGGAGGAGGAGATCAGGTGCATGGCAAACTGCAAACACATGTTCCACCGCGCGTGCGTGGACCGATGGATCGATCACGATCAGAAGACGTGTCCTCTGTGTAGGACACCATTCGTGCCGGAGCACAAGGTGGAGGAGTATAACCAGCGACTATGGGCAGCTTCTGGTGTTTCGCAGTTTTATCAAGACGATTATACTCCTTCTCTCTGATTTCTTCCTTTCTCTTTACCTTTTTTCTTTTATTTATATATTTATCATCACATCTTTTTTCTCACTGGATATTATGAGGATTAATGTATTGAAATGTACATACCTAATTAAACACCAAGAACATGTATTAATAAAAATTTAGTAATTTTTGGACTCAATTTTGCATTTTTCCAACTCTTGAATATCCCATTGTTCTTTATCATTGTATTTCTATTGTCTTATATTTTTTACTTAGATTGAAATTTATTAAAATTATTAATTTTGTTGATATTCGAAAAATATTAAATTTAACTTAACAAAGTCAATAATAGAAACTGCCTCGGTACATGTTAACTAATTTTGTTGATATTCGAAAAATATCCCATTGCTTTCTTATATTAATTATAACACTTCTAATATTTATTATCTGGATATTCGAATTATAATTAATATATTATAGATGTTAAATTTTAGTCAAAATTAACATCGATTACTTGATAACAAAAAAGATAACGAAAAAAAGTTCATATTACTATATGTCTTAGATTAAAATTAAATCATTTTAGATTAATAATATATAAAGTAAATATAATATAAGTGATATAAGATTCTTATATTATAAAAAATTGTTGAATGGATCATGATTAATGTCATATGCTGACGTTATTTTGTTATTTATTTATTTCAATTTTATTTTCTATTTCATATTTTTAGTTACAAAAATTGGAGCGTACTTTCAATTTCACACAACACAAGAAAAAAATAGAAATAAAATGAAGTTCATTAATTTTTGCATTGAAAATTATTAATTGAAGACCCTAGTTACCTTGACTATGTTATTTGTTTGTTAGACAGTACGATCCACAAACCTAATTTTGCCCGTGTCTAAAAATAAATTCAAAAGGCTTTAATTTTTTAGACACCAAGATGTCATAACTTTTAAGATTTATTAATAAGATTAAATTATAATAAATGATTGTAAGGCTAATTTTATAATTTTCAAAGTGGTCTTTAAGGTGATTAATAAATATATTAGTGATTACATATTATAATTTATGGTTGAAGAATTAATTGTTCTTTGTTTTTTCAAAGGTTAAGATCCAGTATATTCAAAATTTTATTTGTGTCCAAACGTGACGTGACGCGGTGGATTTTACTGACAAAAGCTTCTACACCGTTGAAATAAATTTTACAACGGATCGGATTATTTTAGTATTTTCGTATTAGAAATTTAAATATTCTGTGTGTGAAAAGGAAAAGATTTGTAAATATTATTTTATGGTAAGTTGAAAAAAGAAAATGGTAGTTAATTGTTGACTTAATTGTCTTGTCAATTATGGTTGCAATGGTTTTGTTTATGAACATGGGAGCAAGCTGGTTCTGGGGGACCACATTTTCTTGTATTGTAGTTCAATATTAGATAATATGTGATTTTACAGTGATAATAAAAAAAACACATTAAAGTGTGTATATTAATCATTTTTCTATAACCATGTATTGTTAGCATAAAAATAATACAAGAACAAATTGTTTGTAAGGACGATAATGCATATATTTGCATCATTTATAGAAAAATAAATAAAATAAAGGAAAGAAGTAGAATATAAATAGTTATATAATTAACAATATCCTTGTTAACAACTTAAAATTTGTCGTATGCGGAGTTGTAAATTTATAATAGGAATGAATGAGTGGTGCCCCAAACAGAAACTAATGATTGGTCTTCCAAACACTGCTCCAACCACTAAAGCCATTTTTACTATTTACGCTAACTCATCATCACAATCCACAGTTAATACTTTTTCAGATTCACTTCCAACGTCTTAAATTAATTCCAAATCATAATAATTGAATTAATGCCCAATTAAAATTTATAAAGTTAGAAATTATTTTCAATGTTTTTTTTTTTCATGATTAATATTAAAAATTATATTAAATGGAATTAATAAAAATATACATTTGTTTTAAAACTTTGTTGATGCAAAATTAAAAAGTATTTCATGTATTAAAGATTATCTTTAGGTATTATTATTATTTAGTTTATCATTTTTAGTATATTACAATATTAGTGCTAACATTATTTTTTATGATAAATAATTGAGACAAAATTATTATGCCATAATGGGCAGTAACTCAGAAATATAGGACTCAGTTAATCTTTTATTTTATTTTGTCCAAACATAAATTTCTTTATTTCATTGTATTTTATTGTGTATAAGGGTTACTTTGAACTTTAAAAAGTTTCCGTGGCTTGGTTGGGAGTGATAATGATTCGTTAATCAAGATCTAATCGGTTTTGTAAAGCAAGGGTACATTAAGGTTTGAAAAGTTTTATTGATACACAAAATTGGAAATATATTTATATATTTATTTAACATAAATATATTAGAAGAAAAGAAGGAGAAAGTACGAGAAATAAAAAATAACATGGTATAATTCATTTTACGGATTTATTTTAGGAACAGTGATTAACAAAGGTTTATAAAAATATATTTATATTGAAGTCTCATTCGTCTTGTTCAGCCACAGCACTAAAAAAGCAAACTCGCCACATATTCCCCCATCGCTATTTATACCTAACTTTATCTGAAAAAAATATCTATATTCCATGAAAAAACAAATGCATAACATCTGTGTAATGCTTGACAAAGAAATCTTAATGTACCAAAAAAGAAAACAGATCTTAAATTTGTACATTTATAGCTTATTCACATATATTAGTAATTTAACATATCGATACCAGATTTTTTTACTTGTAAAACATCTGATAAATCTATTAGAACAAGTCCATTAGCAGAGAATTTGAACCATATGTATGAGATTGAGGTTGCAGTATCTAATTTGTGTCCTCACTAAAAGTATTTGAAATAGAATTTATGACTTAGTGAAAGGAGTATGTCCTATTTCATTTTTCTTTCTGTGTGAACAAGATCTACAGAAGTTCAGTTAAGTAATCAAGTCTCAACAAAAACCACACAAAATGGAAACCCCAACACAAATATTGCAAAGAAATTTGCAAAAATATGAAAGAGGCACCATTATAGTAAGTAGTAGAACTGAGAGCAATTCACCAACAAACCAACTACCCTACTTAATTTGCTTCTTCACCATATGCCTAAAAAAACAAAAAGATCAATACCTTTCGTCAAAGTTTGTTGACTATGAAGACGTGCATCATCATCTTGAATCACCAACCGTTATTAGATCATAAGTTGCCCAATAAAAGTTAGGTCACCGAATAACTAGGGCACCCTATTGTCATGATTTCATATTTCAATTTTATTTGACGTTTCTTTTCTTTCGAGAGTCAATCTCCGGCCATTGTTGCATTAATTCTATATACCTCTCTTTATGATATTTACTATTGAACCTTTTCCTTTCCTTATATTTCAGTAATTCACACCTTCATTAAAGTGAATGTAGACCTCTAGGGATTTCAGGCATTATTTTGGTAGAGCCTTCAGCTAGTATGGTCTTTTTTCCAATTTTAATATATATCTAACAAACACTATTTTCCTCACAGATGTGTATGTATGAAACGTACAGTGCAACCCCCCAAATATACCAAATGATTAATATTTCAAGAACATAACCAGATCATCATATGTTTGGGTTTATTTTTAACTTAAATTTTTGTAAATATATTTTATTTTATTTTTTAGTATCATAAGACTTTTACTTTGTCTAGAAAAGATAATTATTCTAAATCTTAATTTAAAACTAATTTAATGGTAGAATCAAGGCAAACAAAACAAAATTACCAACCTTTTGATCCAGCTGCCACTGAAAGAACAACAACGTTTTATATATATACTATTATTTGCTCTTACCATTATACATGTCATAACCGTTGCTTTATGTCCTTAACACATTTATACACTCCAAGAAATAAAAAAAGATAATTAGGCACTAATTTATACATTCTAATTAGAAATGTACCTTGATAGTGAATGAGTTTAGCATGGTATCATCAACAACACAATAAATGTTAACATGGGAATTTCAACCATGAGATCTTCAAGTGCTGTGACTATCTTCAAAACCTTCCCAGAATTGGTTCAGACACGGTTTTGAGAAGAGCGTGGGGGCCTGAAACTATATTCTTTCAGACACAGTCATGGAGGATTTGGCAGATATGGAGTTAGAAACAATATTCTCACTCAAATAATTCAATAGTTGCTTTCCTTGATGCTTTCTAGAAGAGGTTGCATGTTAAAAAACAAAGCATATTTAGCTGTTAATGTAACACAATCAAAGATACAACAGTGAAAAGTCAACACAGAAGGAAACATTTGGAAAACATTGAATTTCCATTTGACTTTATTGAACAACACATAATGAAATTCAAGCAATAACGACATTTTCCTAATGATAGATTATTGAGGTAAGAAAGATTCCTAACATCACCTGATTGTAACACAATATTTCACTGGGTAGCACAACAAAACCAATTCACATAATAAATTCCAAATAACATAAAACTAAATATTTAAAAAAGGTATATATTTTTTGTGCTATGAACAATTTAGGCCACGTGGAGAATATAAATTTCTCATCCATGATTTTCACCTTATAGTTTGACCGAGAGACCAATATCAACGTTTATAGTAGATTCAGCAAGTGATATGTAACTAGACTGCCAAAAAATCATCGAATTCATTAGTTGGTCTGGAGAAGAAACAGAGACGGTAATTCAAATGAAGTTAGACACTTCAATCCAAAATAAAATATAATATGCATTTCCATTTAGGAATTGAGAAATGTTTATCCTATTTTATTAAGGACCTCATGTACTGGATCTCCATGTCTACAATGATTATGATTGCATTCAAGAACCTATCATAAATTGCAATCTTTTATGACCACGATAGGTCTCTGTCACTTTTAAATTGACATGTATGCATCTTTCTTCATCACCCGGGCAAAGTTCAAGAAACAGTGAAAACATGCCCGAAATCATGAAAAGGGTCGCAATAATTTGCACTACAAAAGATGAAATCTGAGAGACACCTACAAACAACGGTCGAGAGAGAAGGCAGGCAAGGACGCAAACTTATCATGAGAATGGACTCAAAAGGCAGAAAAGGCACATGCTCAATTGCAGACACAGAGTGAATAAAAGTTCAAGAGTGACATAGGCTTGTGGAAGAAAGATACTTCCACAGTAACAAAAATATTCTTGAGCACTTTTGGAGAAATTGGAAACGAAGAGAAAAATTAGGGTGGAAATGGAAACCCTAATCGAAAAAGGGAAACTCTTACCTGTATAGGAGCACCTTAGTTAAAACAAAGGCCTAGTAGCGTGGAAGCCGTGACCGGCGAACGGTGACCCAAAGGCTTAGAAATGGTGAAATAAAAGGCCTTTGACGGCGACGCGCGGTGGCCCGCGGTAGCCTGCGGTGGCCTGTGAGCAAGCACACGGTGGCTTCCGTCGCAGAACCCCGTGGCTTGCAAGTATGGAGAATGTTCAATCTTCTTGCAAACATGAATGTGACAGATTAGGGCGCATCTTTGTTAAAAGAGGAAAAAAAACAAAATATAATTACAACATAATTTAAGAAATAGTTAAATATTAGCAACAATATTTTTCCCCTTAGTTTTTTTTTATTAAACAAAACAATAATATTATAAGTAATTATAAAATTGGCCTCTATAATTGTATTTCTATTATTTAATAAAAATATTTTTGTTAGATAAAATGATTGCTAATATAGACAAATTAAAATTAAAATTTGTAGAGTGATATTTTTTCAAAAATACTAAAAAAAATTAATTACAACAGCAACCTTTTTTCAGTCAGTAATTATAAATTATAACAAAATTAAAATTTAAGAAACAAAAACATTTATCTCAGTCTCATGACAGATCTGACGACTGAATAATATTTTATAAACAATTTTAAAAATTCAATCACTCTATTTTAATCACTTAATCACTATATGCCATTCTTAAGTCATTTTTTCAGCAGTGAACATCATTTTTTTTCTACTATATGACATGATAAAGTTGACTAAAATGGTTCAATTGCTTCATCTGTACCTTTTTAAACTCTCACAGTTTCCAATGTCAAAAATGTCATTTTCAACCTCAAAAATTCCATGTTCTAACAAATAGTCTTCAAGAATTAAGAATTATGTTATGAAACCCAATATCGGTAACTAAACTTAAAATATCCTCTCTTTCGCAGCTTTAACTTAATTTTCAAGTTTGAGCTCATAAAAAACTTTCTAACCTTTGCTTGAATCTTAAGTAACTATCTCACTGATCTAAACCATTGTATCAACGAAAAAGATATATAAAGTGAAGGAAAAGCCTCACACACAAAACAAGTAAATATCCAAAATGTCAATCACGACAAGAATATATCAAGTAGTTGCTGTTTCATTTCTTTTGGAGTCACTGAATGTGTATTCCTTTGAATGTGAAGATGATCGCTGTAAAACTGGTTTCTGCAACAGCTCTGGTGCCTGCATTTGCAACCTTCCAGATCCTTCCACCATCTTAAACGGAAATAGAACTTTCCTCGGGTAAAAAACCACTTCAAATCTCAAAAAACTTGATTTCAACCACTCTTTTTTCAAATCACTCATACTAGGTTTTTATCAGTTTCTTGAAGCAGAACTGTTATTTCTCATCATTATCAGCATTAAAAGAATAAAGGGGTGGGGATAAGAAGTAAAAGGGTCTTGCTTTTTGAAAGAAAAGAATTCCTATATATTTCTTTCCATGATCATTTTTGAATCAAACTCTTAAATTATAGAACTTTGTTTTTCTTTTTTTAATATCATATTATGAATACTGATAGTCTTAATATTGCTTGTTAAAATTTCTGAATGAGATTATGTGCTGGGGGTTGAGGCTGCAGGGGTAAGTTTTGTGATGAAGAAATGAGTATGTGTGATGGGACAAACTCTTTCTGGTGTGAACATGGAGGAAGTTGTGAAGAAATTGTTCAAGGAGAGAAGTACTCATGCAATTGTCCCGATGGATTTGGTGGGGAACATTGTGAGCATTCTGGAGCACCCTGTGGTGAGAGTTTTTGTTTCCATAATGCAGAATGCTTGGCTGAAGCAGGTGATGTTTGCCAGTGTCCATCTGAATGGAGAGGCAGTGCTGATTGCTCTCTTCTAACCAAACCAACAGGTTCAAAACCTAATTTTGATGCTGTTGAAATGAAGACTTACACTGTGTATGATATATGCTTGTCTTGCCACAAACATGTTCAACCATTTGAAATAACTTGAATAATAACTTTGAAGCTAGAAGTTTTGTGCCTGCATAAACATGCTGTTCTTTTTTTGGATTCTGTGATTAACTTTGTTTATAGACTCATCCAAACATGCCAGAATTGTTCACTTATGCTTATGCCATTAAATAGAAATACCCTTGGTTTTGATCAATCTCAACATGGCACACTCAAATGCATTCTAAAGTGAATGAGTTACTAATGAGTTAGAATGCTTAATATATAAGACTTACCTAATGGATTTTCCACCACAGATTTTAACTCAAATTCAACTGAGACAAAATTGTCTAAGGTCAGCAGCAGCAGCAGTGACTCCAATGTGAGTGTGACAGAAAATCTTCTTAGATCAATTACTAATCATCATGATCATCATCATTTTATTATTATCTGATTTTACAATTGGATAACCATGTGTTATGTCCAAGTGCAGAAGACACTGGCTGTTTTGGCTTTATCTTCGGTGGGAGCAGCTGTTGCTGGTGCCATTTATGGAAAGAAAGTATTCAGCAAGAAAAAAAGAGAGGCAGTTAAGTTCCAACAATTATCTGAAATTCAGGCAAGTGGGATATTCGATGATGATGATGATGATGATGAAGATCAGCGTAGGGTACCCCAGAGGATTCATGCTGATATCTCACACATTTAGTGGGCACTTCCTTTCCCAGCATATATATATATAACAACATTTTGGGACTCTTAGCTAGTACTGTTTATATCTTTTAGTTCTCATAATTTGCAGTAGTGTTTTATTTTGTAATCTTGAGGACTAATATTTATATGATTCTGCTTAATAAAAAATGGTATAAAAATATATTACCCTTACCATGGATCTTCGACCTGAAAGTGAAGGGCTTATGTTGTTTTGTTTCTTTCTTTTGCAACTACAGAGGACCATGAGGGTTGAGTTGCAAAGGTGAAAGATTCATGGGTTTTTTTCAAGTACATAAATCAACTAGTTAACTATGTAAGATATTAGATGCTACCTCCAACACAATTTTATGAATCTTTCTTTTTATATATTATTTATCTCACCGATTTCAAGCTAATGTTTCTCAATTTCAATTCTTCACTAAAATAATAACAGAAAAAAGTTAAAAATTGACAATTAATCTGCTAGAGAGGTCCAACTGAATAATGGCTAAATATGTTCTCTTGTATCATTTAAATTATTTGATTCTTAGTTGATGAGATAGAAGACTCAAAGAGTTAAAAGAATAAATAATAGATATTATTATTTATAACCATGATAAAATAAAAAGGATTCAAATCAAATGTTCTTAAAATTGTCCAGAATTTTTTGTATAGATTGCACATAGGACATCATAATAAACATTTGTATAAGGTTAAAATACCTTTTTGATCTCAATTTTCGTCAACTTTTTTGAATTAGGTCCCAATTTTCGCGGGGTGCTCAAATAGGTCCTAAATTTGGTCAATTTGATTCAATTAGGTCCTAATTGGGTAACGCCGTTTAAATTGATAATGTTTCATTGTACAATTGGCTTTTCCTTGCTATGTGTCGAAATACTAATCCTACGTGTCAGTTTTTGCTTTATAATGAGATGGTTAATTAGGGGATTAATGACATTAAGTGTTTAATTAAGAGGAAAAAAAAAGAAAGTAAAATAAAACATAAATTGCAGCGCGATAAATGCAAGTAGAAGGGGTTAACCCATCTTAAGGTTTGCTGAGGGAATTGGCGGTTTAGGTTACTGCGCTGGAATTTGGGGAAAAGATTCAACAGGAATTTTAATCGCAATTGGTACGGGGTCATCGTGAATTCATCGCACATATCGGTACCAGGTTAGGTTTTCTATTGCGTTAGCGGTTTCGATTTTGTTTTTGGTTTTTGGTTTTTGGTGGTTTGCGATTTTGTTTTTGGTCGTTTTTGATTGGTTTGGTGTTGGTTTCGAAAGCGGTTTTGTTTGTTTTATTGTGCTATTGTGTTGTCATTGTCTGCTATTGTATGGCATTCTAATTTTCGTTGTAGTGTCCCACTCGTTTGTCCTGAACATGTTTGTCAGTGGATTGGGGTTGTGTGCGTGCTTTGTCGGTGTCGGTGCGGTTTGTTTGAAAGTTGTGGTCCCTTTTTTGTTCGTGGACCTTGTGTGTGTTGTTTCAAATGTTTTATGCGATATTAAATGTGTTTGTGGACCCTGCTTACAAATGTTTTTTATATCTGCCAGATATCACTTGTTTGAAAAAGTGGTTTGTAATGTGTGATGAGACTTTCGAAGTTGTGGTCCACCATGGTGGAATTTTTAAACAGTTTGGTCCTATTAATTACATAGGTGGGGAAACCACTGTTTGGGGTTGTGACCCAGACCCGTGGAGTTATTTTGAGGTGGTAGGAGAAATCAGGGAAATGGGGTATGTTAATATTAAGGAGTTATGGTATGCAATAGAGAATGCCATGTATAAGTTGGAGGATGACAAAAGTGCAATAAATATGATGCACATTGCGAAACACTATGGCCAGGTTCATATGTTTGTTGTCCATGGTATATTTGAAGCAGAAGTTGTGGAAAACGACTTAGAGGATGAACAGGGTTTGCTTTGTGGGGCTGAGTTAGAGAGTGGGGAGGGCAGTCACATAAATGCGGAGGTACATGAGGTTGAGAAGGAGGTACAGCAGGTTGAGGAGGAGGTCCAAAAGGAGGTTGAAAAGGAGGTTGAAAATGAGGTTGAGGAGGAGGTTAATGAGGAGGTTCATGAGGAGGTTCGTGAGGAGGTTCGTAAAGAGGTTCATCAGGAAGTTCATAAGAAGGTTAATATGGAGGTTGAGGAGGAGGTTCATGAGGTTCAGGTTGAAGTGCAGATGGGGGGTGATGGTTTAAGTGATTGTGAGGTGCAATCTCACATCAGGGGTGAGGAATGAGTTCAAGAAGAGGATGAGGGACTTGTTGATGTCCAGATCAGTTTGGACCATGGTGATCATAATTTGTATGAAGGGAGTGTGGAGGTGAATAATGAGCAAGAGTCTGACCAGGTGGAAGATATTGAAAAAGAGAATGAAAGTGAAGAAGAGGA
>Ga0209589_1006242_pt1 | contig 19835 bp, 4 predicted proteins | sample CowpeawhiteBW_FD_187525 | JGI IMG/M metagenome (GOLD analysis project Ga0209589, IMG submission 187525) | Root nodule microbial communities of legume samples collected from California USA - Cow pea white BW (SPAdes) (version 2) | ecosystem: Host-associated > Plants > Roots > Nodule | place: USA... | reverse complement strand
AAATTTAATTTTTTTTATTTTAAAATTTTATATAATTTTAATATTTTTTTTAATTCGTATTAATTAATGATAATTATTTTTATAACATCAAATTACAAAATCATTATCTTTTTTTACACAATGGTATTATGGTAACTTAATAAATATATCTATTTTAACATATAATTTTATCTATCACATCAATCAAATCTTTCACTAATTTTCATAAAAATTATCTCCAAATCCACTCACTTTACCCTCTAAATCCACTCAAAAAAACACAAATATCCATCCAGCTAAATCTACACAAATCCATCTTCACACTCTCCCCCATATCCATCTACACAAAGAAACACACCCTTAATCCACTAGTTATATGAATTGGCTTCAATCTTACCTATATTTAAAATGACAAGTTTTTTCTTCAATTTAATTCGTGATAATTTAATTTGACTAACTGATTGAATTCTATTTTAACGTCTGTAGAGACTTATTTTAACATCTTTATCGTGTTCGATCTGACAAAGTTTTTGGTAAAGATATTTTTAATAAATTATAAACTAATTAATATCAATAAAAAAGGATTTTTGATGGATTTTTATGAAAAAAAAAATGAAGACACTGAGTTGTGATTAGATTTTTATGTCCTCAGCTTGTATTATAAAAAAAAACTTTTGTTTGAAGTGGGTTCTTTATGAGAAAACCTTAAAAGAAAGTTGGTAATATGTGTTGAAAAAATGAAAAGAAAAAGGAGAAAGGGTGAAAGGTGTGTTGAGATGGGAAAAGAGGGTAGAATAGAATGAAGGAGGACCGCACACATGTCATTCATGAGCGCAATATTGTTAGGGTATGAACTCAATGGTTTTGAAGCAACAAGCATCCTCCATCACCTTCACTTTCCTTTTACTCTCTCTCTTACCCCACCCCAACGCACACACACATACCCAAAGCTAAAAAAGCTATGGATTTGACGTCCATTTTTGTTCCTAACCTTCCAACCTTTTCCTTTTTCCTCCTCACTCCAAAATACAATACACCTTCTCCAATTTTCCCACCCCCTACATCATACCACTTTTCATATCACTCCATAATCTCACTCCATTCTTCTTTTAATTCAATTCAACCTTTTCGATGACAAAACTAGCACATTTCATCCATCTCTTTTTCTCTCTTTTTCTTCTTCTAATATGTGTTCATACGGTACCTAATTATCTCATATTATTCATAAGTCAAGGTTTAAGATGGTTTAAATATCTCATTTTACTTTCCACCCTTTGAGACGTCTCTTAAGGATAAAACTGTGATAGAACTTCATGCTCCAAAATAGACAATATCTTATATGTATAGTGATTGACAACGATTATATCACCAGACTTGGTATTGAAACATTAGCGCCTACCGTAGGATCGATAATAAAACCATCGGTACCTTAAGTCTCTATTGGGAATGATCCGTCATTTCTCTTAAACCTCGACTAGGGAGCTTATGTTCATACTCCAATCAGTAGTCCCATATTTCTTAGACGTCGAAGCCTAGAGCGATTTAAGTATTCCTTCCTATTTTCACCATTTGAGACGTCTTTTAAGGATAAAATCATGACGGAGTTTCACACTCCAAAGTGGATAATACCTCAGATGTATGATGATTGACAACGATTCTATCACGAGACTTGAGATCGGAACATAATCAATTAACTATTCCGTTTTAGTTTATCCTTTTATGCTTATAATTCAATGAGAGGATAATGTGTGCACTAAAAATATAAATAAAATTGTTTACTTCGAATGAGGAGTGATCGATCGATATCTTTATGTAGACTTAGGATTTCAAGAGTTATGTTATAGGAAAAATGAAGGAATAGTGAAATAAAGTATGTGTAAGTTGGGTTGGATGAATTGAAGAGATGCAACAGAAATGTATCCTGTTGAATGTGGTTTGTCTTTACTTTTGTTCTTTCTCGCACATGTCCACCAAAGATGAATCGAGGTGGAGGTGCATGCATGTTAAGAGAATAGCAAAACAAATGGGAACATACAGCTAATAATAATGTTCAATCAGATGAGGGAAACCGCGATGGGATTGACAGCAATTACATGAATTGTTGAGCGTGAGAGAGAAAGAAGAGCAGCATAGGATTCGTAGGACAATGTTTGATAACGATCCACACCGAGATTGGTTTCATCATCACAAAGAAACAACAACATATGTATCAAGACAACCAAAACTTCCAAGTGTCGTGCCACAAATTAACTACTCCAGGGGGGCACAATCGCATCACTGCCTTGCCATCACCTTTCTTATTATTGCCATTCTTCTCTTTTTTATCACCACTAATCACTCTCTCCAATTTATCTTACTACAACAAATAAATTCTCATTTCAGATCCTTCTCAAGTCAAAATGCTGCATCTATATATATATATATATATATATATATATATATATATATATATATATATATATATATATATATATATATATATATATGTTGTTGGTGAAGCCTCTGCAAACTCTATGCAAATAATTGTATGGTAGTAACATGAATAGTCATTTTCACTTGACATCAATGTAGATATTTAACTTTGTTGGCACTTTTGTACCCACACAAATTTTGGACCTATTTAGGTTTTTCATTTACGATTTTCGTGTTTTTCATTTAGGTCTAACGTTTTTCTTATACTTTGGCACACATCAATATGCTAAAAATGCAATTACAGCCAAGGAGACACTCGTTTTAGTGTTCACAAAAATACTTCGCTTAATAAAACACTTTTTGTTATTACTTTCAGTGTTAAATTACTGAAAAATAAAATAATAGAAAAAGCAAGTGATTTCTAATGATATATGACTTGTCGTTTTCATAAAAGTTATCAAAATTGATATATCATTTTCAAATATTTTTACATTCCCACGAATATGGAAATGGGTTACATATTTTCGGGGAAAATATTTTGATCTCTCTACTTTTTTGGGTGGGAAATAAATAGCCCACTATTTCCTCACTGATAAGAAGTTAAAATCTCAAAAGTTGCATAATTTCATTGTCAACATAAAATCTGCCCAAAAGAACAATTATCTTTTTTAATAAAAATAAGGATGATATAGGTGTACCTACAACATGGGTCAGCAATGTCCAACTTGTTTTTGAGTGAAAAGTATCAAAATTAATATTTTAATAAAAATATATCGGTGTGACTTTGACTACCCTTCAAAGTAAAAGTAAAATATTGGTGCCCTAGCAGGTAGCAACCACTAAATTATTTTAATAATGCAACTGCCCAATATTTCTCCACTTAAGTTTCGCATACTAAAGGGCAAGAACGTATTTGAATTTTGGATCTTTGTGTATTGGTAAGTATATTTCGATTACCACGTACAATACTACTTCTTTTCATTTTTATGAAACATTACAAGCACACAAAAACACACATGTGACGTTAAGCTCTTGAATCACATCACTATACTCCAAAATGTTTCATATCCATGTTTTTTTTTTTTTTTTTTAAATTTACCTTTTACTTAAACGCTAGTGAAAAATATATATATAGAATCCAATACTTCCTCATCGTTGCTAAATTCAACACCAAATAATGAGATTAGGCTATCCACTTGAAAAATTACTTTTTTTAATTCAAATGCCTCTTAGTGCTTGGTGAGGTTAATTTGTAGTGCTTAATTGATAAGATATAACATCATAACGGAATGCATCCAGTTCCAAAATATATATCAATTAAAATGAAAGTATATAAAATTACCAAGACGGTTACTATTAGATTATTATTATGAGGGAGATATTTACATTATCCTTGGAATCTATATCACAATCAAAAACGATTGTCCACTAACTGGGCACTATATTTTTGTGCCTAGGATAAACAATGTCACATGATACGTGTAGCGATTTGCGTCCACAAATACTTTTGGTCTGTTTTACTACACAAAAATGAAATGACATATACAGAAACACATGGCAAAATAATTAAGGTATGTATTATTATTACTACTGTACTATCATTGATTAATATAGAGTTTGGTACAAGCTTCTCGGCAGTGTCATTTTCGTGGCATCTGAGGGGACCAAAAAGACATACATTCTTTGTCCCACCGAATATAAATGGCTAAGATTTTCTGGGGAAACAAACGATCTGCATAATTTTCTGATGAAGAAAGTTAAAAGGAAGAGAATCTGCAGTTGGAAGATCTCTCAGCTCACGAATCTCTAACTGTTGCCTTGCTTTTCACACTAAAATTAAAGTTCCTCTGTGTTTCTCATCAACTAATAATCATCATTTCTAATCAATTATACATATTTATGACACCAGCATCAAAAATTTAATAAACATATACCACTCAATTATATAATCTATCAGCATATATGACAGCATCTGCATACACGATGCAAAACAATTCTGTGCCCATTATTAATAAATATATAGCAAAATGAAATTACAAATTTATTTTTCACAAAAGTAAATATCTCTAAAATTGATGAGAATTTGTTGGTGAGTTTTTGAATGTCAGTTTTATGCCTGCGTTGGTGAGATTCGAAGTTAAAAAGTGGTTTTCATCAGTCTGTTTATCCTTTTATATATGCATGATTACTGAGTGTCTCTCTTTGTTTTCTTTTTGCACTGTTATCTGCTCTTCAACCAGCAGTTTCTTTTTCGTAAAAGAAAATCTGCATCCACCTCTAAAGGTAAAAGGCATAGACTGCTTCCTACCCCAAATATTGTCTTACTTTTCAGCTTAATCATAAACCAGCCACCTAGTTTTGGTAACTGATATACGATGGATATGGTAAACCTTAAAAAGACCTGAGATTTAAGGATGTCCGTCTAATATTTTATTAAAACTATTAACTTATATTAGTGAAATAAACCAATTTTAATTAGAAAAGAATAAAAACATGTATATAATTGCATCTCGAGTTTTATATATATATATATATATATATATATATATATATATATATATATATATATATATATATATATTATTAAAACCTCACTTCTATATTATTATGAAATTGTCTTATCTCCGGTCGATGTCCACAAAATCGGTTTGTAAGGTTTGCAAAAAAACTTGCTAAGATATACTCTAACTTGACTCTGATACCATGTAAGAAGTGGATTTTAAACCTAATTCAATATCACAAAATCAGTTTATACATATTTATATATTGTGAATTGGCCTTATTTCTGGTGAACGTGAATCTTCCAACGTTATGGAAAAACAACAAGTTATAACTTTGTCTTGTTGTAGGTTCTAAGGCTAATTTAAAAATAGGAGAATTTGCAACTGAGCCAAATGATTAAACTCAAAAACAAGAAGTTGCACCTTCCTTTGTAGTTGAAAGGAGTCTGCAGTTGCATTCCTGAGTTACTTTTGATATAAAGATGTGATAATATTTGACTTTCACCTTCTTCATGGCCCATGGACCATCTCTTATTAGTGGCTAGTGCGCATGAATTGTATTCTTAAGTCCTTTCTCTCCTTTCTGCTATATGCCTTTTTTTCCCAAATGCACTTTCTGCTTTTTAAATCAATTCCACCCCTTTTCCTAAGTTTTTTCTTTCTCTCTGCTCACTTTTTATTCTTTCATACGAAGGTTGTTTGAATCCTCTATGAAGTAGCCATTTTTTTTTTAAAAAATTATGGGGTATTCTGTTTAGTATTAAATTGAAAATTTTCTGTATGTTTACAAGGGTTAATATGAGTTTAGATGCATCTTCAAAAAGGAAATCCAAAGTCAGAGTTCTAATTCTAACCCACCTGTCACTTATCATAACGCAAAATTCTTCCTTCCCAACTCTAATATTCGATCAAACTTTTCTAAAAAGCCTTTACTCTGATCCTACTTTCTTGCCTCTCATTGTTAATGGCAATCACTTGAACCTATTTATAACCCACCACTAAAAGAAGTGCTTTTTTATTTTTTCCAATTTTACTTCAATATATATTAAAGCTATCTTTCCGAATTATGCCTTTAAAAAGTGGAAAAAAAAATCCGGTATAAGATTCTGTTTATTTATTCATATAATGAGGACAAAATTTTATGTATTTTATGATATTTATACAGATGATTTTCTGATGGCCACTTTAATGGTGGCAAAAGAGTAATTAAATAGTCCATTTAAACAGAAACCCTTTTTTTCATTATGTATGATATATTATTTTGACCTTTTTAAAGGAAAATTTGCTCATAATGATTAAGTGATCAACAAATTTCTTTTGGTGTCCATATCAGTTGCGTGGAGCGAATATTTTTCTGCTAAAAAATGAGTAGCTGCATTCCAAAAGAATAATACGTCAGTGAATGATATGCAGATTTACTAGAATCAAATGATATAAATAATTGACTATACACGCTTTAAAAAGAAACGAAAGTTGTACAGTGATTCTACTAATGAAGAATTAAAAGTTAACTACAGTACTTTACAGGACTACTTTTCTACATATGTTTTGTGCTAGTTTTTAATCCGTAAGTTACAGAAGTGATTATGAAAAAAGGGGTGAAAAAAGAATTTATGCATAATTAATTATGAAGCAACGAGAGAGAGACAGAGTTTGACGTTTCGGCAGCACTAAGGATTTTGTATATTTTTTGAACGTGATGTGCTATAGGTTTACCTTTTGGTGGCAATACATTGAGCAGAAAGTGGGGTAGGGCAGAGATGCGAGTGCCTTTTGTGATGTGGTTGCGACTGTTAGTGCTTCAATTCTACAATCCTAACTAAACACAAAACAGCACATTATTTGATCAAGTGTTTGTTCTGTTCATTAGACTTGTTAACATAGCAAGTCTTTCACTTGAACAACCCCTATGAGTGGGAGAAAACATTAATGTTAGGAAAAGTGAAGATTGGTCTATTCTAAGGCCAACAATAGCATAGAAAATGAAAATGGTGGTGACGGTAATGGTAATGGTAATGGTAATGGTGAGGAGGAATATATTCAAAACGAGTGTGAGTTGAGGGATTGAATAATCTGAGTGAGTGAGTCACAGAGCATTGGAGAAGATGGTTGTGGCATAAAGGGCGAGTGAGAAAGGACTACACTCTTTCTCTTTCAAAAATTTCATTAGCTTTTCCCGAAAACATGTCCTGATATGCTTCAACCATATCTTGAAAGGAGATGATTAGTTTCTTAGGATTAGCAGTGATTCATAATGAAGAAGCCAAGGCATGCAAGTCCAAATTTTGTGTTTATTTTTTTTTGCCAAAAGTGGATCCCCTACTGCTGACATGACCCTCAGAATGAGCACCAAAAGAAGGAGAACAAGGTGAAGAGAGGAAGACATGACACCATTACTAATTATTTCATAAGGCCACCAGACAAGGCTACCCCCACTTCATCACCACCACACCACCATCACCTTCTTACATTATTATTATTATTATTATTAACCCTTAATTAATCACTGTAGGATCCAAGTGTTTATAGTGCTTTTTGTCCCCACTTAATAATATTGAGCAACATCAATTATTTTTTAGCAGAAGAGAAAGAGAGAGAGAGAGAGAGAGAATGTGGTTGCGTCCCTTCTTCTCTTTGTGAGGATTCCTATTCTTTGGTATGCGTGGGGTGGGATCATGTCCCAGCACAGGGATGTGATCCATGAACTGTGGAAAAAGTTTTTCTTTATCGAGTAAACAAGAAAAATATGAAAAGGGCATATAAAAGGACTCCCCAAAATATTTTATTTAATTAAAACCCTTCCTGCCTTAAATAATTGCTCAAAAGTTTATTCGTTTTTCCTTTATTATATTAATTGCACTTGTTCCTTTTTTTGTTTTCTCTCTCGGCCCAAATATCTTTAATGGAAGATATGATATGTAACTCAATTATGCTTCTCATCATCACAATAACTTAATATCAATTCATTCACACCCATGGTAATTGAATTTGTTCTTTATCTATATTCACTAATTCATTTTGTATTAAAAAAATATAAGAGTTTCTTTTTAATGAGTAATCGGGATCTGATTATTATTATTTTTTTCACTAGCCTTAGATTTGCACATACACACAAAAAAAAGGAGAGAATCTATTCTTTGTCTAATTTCAACGCCAAGCTTTTTTATTTTTTATTTTTTCACAACAAGTTCGCTAAAGATAAGGGGAATGTAAAATGATGTTTTTTTTAATATATTCTTCTTTTTCCTTGTGATTTGCATCCAAAATTTGGAGAAAAGACAAACACAGTGGCTGGAAAATAACTTAGCAACCATTCATTTGAGCGAGACCCACATACAAGATTAATCTAATTCTTATAGTTCGTAGTTTATGAAGTTTAATTTTAGTTTTTAGTTCAAATGTAAATGTTAAAAAGTACGACTCCAAAAAAATGGGACAAGATATTGTTAGTTCTCAAGTCAGTATTCACCAAAGTCCCACCTTGAATAATGTGAAGAAGAGAACAGTAGAAAAATACTATAAAAATAAAGAGTTGGTTTTAGAGTTGTCATAACAACACAATAGGTCTCTTGGATATATGAGGGGACTTGGGTAATTATGTATCATTGAAAAGTTTATAATTTTTGCTAGAAAAATTGTATTATGAAGGGTTTGCAATACTTATTGTGTGTGATTTCCCAACATATATATCCATCTTTTTTTAATAAAATAGATTGGAAACCTAACCAATTCCTAATAGTATGTTTGGATAAAATAATTTAAAGATAAACTTTAACTTCAAAATATTATATCTTAAATAAATATTATTAAAATAAAATTTTATTTTAAAAGGAAAATTCAGTTATTTTATTTAAACTAGAAAATTTTAATTTAAGATCTCTTAATTATTTTATCCAAATCAAATATTTAAAAGATGAATAGAATTTAATTATAAAAAAAATTAAATATCATAATTTTAAATTTTTTGGAATTGGATAAATACATTATACAAACAAAACAGTAATGAATAAACCCACATAAACGAGGAAATTTAAAAAAAAAAATGAAGAAAATATCATAACTAGGAAATCGCCGATAGAATGAGATGTGGAGCCTCCTTATTTCATGATTTTATAAAACTATGTTCTGTTTTTTTTTTTTTAAAGAAGAAAAGGTATTTTTTAAGTTTACTTTTGGAAACTGTTTTCAAAATAAACACCTATTTCTAAATTTTAACTTAAAAACTATATTATTTCTAGAAAAATTCTTTGGGGTTTCTATCGTTCATATTCTTTTGACGTTTGCATCTTATTCTTTCACCTCAACCTTTTAAAAAGTTGCAAAACACATTTTAACATGTTTGTATTGAAATTTCTCAAAGATTTTGAAATCAGAAAAAAATAAAGGAAAATGAAAAATTATGTCAATAACTCAAATTAGCCCTACCATGCTCCTCATCCATCACAACTTGTGCGTTGTGTGAGATAAATTTATATGTTACTGTATATATAACTCAATTTGGGGGTGTTTGGATTAAATGGTTAAGAAAAGGCATTTAGAAGAAAATTATGTAAAAGTTAAAAATAAATTTTAAAGAAATCATTTACAAAATAACTTTTATTATAATTAATTTATGTATAAGTTAGCATATAAAAAAAAATCACTTTCGTTTTTTTTATAAAGTATGTTGGAAGAAGCTCAACTCAATAGGTTAGAATGATTAATTCAATTGAATTATTTTTTTTTCTAGAAATTGGAGAAAAGCAACCGCATATATTATTCAGATATGTTTTAAATGTAATTCTCTTTAAGAGAAAAAAAAACATAGTCCAAAATAAATGTTTTGTTATAATTTTAAAATAATTAAAACTAAACTCTTTGGAACGAATTGTGGATTATTTTGTAGAACCCAATCATCGTAAATATATATATATATATATATATATATATATATATATATATATATATATTGCATTATTAACAAAAATATAACATTTTTTTTCCAAGAAACAAATAAATATAAGATTTGAATTGAATTGAATTTGAAGCAAAACTATAGGGATTATATAAATGTGAAAGTAGGTCTAAAACACACTCAATTCAATAACTATTTTAAAAGTCTTATTTAGGACTATTTTTATGAGAGTTTAAAAATTTTGATAATCGTTATGAATTCAAGTGTGAGTCTAAGTTTCACATTGACTAGAAATGAGAAAAATAGAGTATTATATAAGAATAAAGATCCACAATTCATTACGGTTTTGGGTTGAGAGTGGTGTTGCCTTATATAGTTAGACTAAAAGTCTCATTGGTATTGTATCTTCTCAATGAAATCCTCTATTTAAATCCTAAAATAAAAACAAATAATTAAAATGGATATTACATGAATTCAACCAAAATTTTCATTTACATAATTAAAAATCTTAATTCATCGAAATGATTTGAATTCGTGTTAGACATTTAGTTTGAAAATCAAATATGAACTAACAAGAGATTAAGTGCATTTATTTTTTAAAAGAAATGATAAAAACGTCTTGAGATTTTTTTAAAAAGATTTTCAAACAATATGTAGTTGTACTTGTTATTTAATCAGAGGTCATACTCATATGTATATCATATGCAAGAAACAAAATTGATGTGGATAAATAAATAAATAAATAAATAAATATATATATATGTATGTATGTGTGTATGTGTGTATAAAGATGTAACATGTATTCTTTGGCAATGTTGTGGATCTAAGATGCCATAACTACAGAAATGAAAGAAAGGAATAGGGTTGTTCCAGGTCAAACACTGAAATGGGGTCATAATGTGCCCTACTTCATTCCTCTTCCTGCTTCTTCTTCTTCCTATGTCTTACCATAAATAGGAAGTTTCGCTTTCTTCTCAAAATATCTTTCAGTTCAATAACATTTTCAAATACCTTTTATTTTTCCTATAAATCTAAGTTTCTTCCATAATTCCAATTTCATTATTCTTTTTCCTTATGATTCTAAAGAGAAAGCTTTGCATCTGTGCTTCTGCAACGCCACTGTAGTCACTACTATCATCAAAAATTTGTTTGACTTTTTCATTGTAGCAGTATATAATTACATATGCTATTGTCTCTCTTCCTTGTTTTTCTTCTCTTATCTTCTTCGATACAGAAATTAAGTTTATGTCAATTTTTACACAGTATTATGTAAAGGAGCAAATGTGTGATGACATAAATGAAGAGAAGTAAAAAGTAACAAAATTATTACAATAGATGGTTATAATTAATTATTTTCTATTTACCTGAAACATATTTCATGAAGATAAGGAAAATAATGAATGATAAATAATGTGTTTACAGCAACAAACAGAAGTTTATAAAATCATCCAAAATTCAAGTTATTAATAATAATTTTTTTTTATTGATTTGATATGAACACTGCTATTCAGTACCTTAAATTGTTGGCAAGTAGTTGTTGTGACCTGTGACAGAGCAGGTTTTTTTTTCGTACTGACCACAAGCGTGGGTATAAACTTTGAAATATCAATGGCAGTACCAACCATTCATACTTCATTTTTCTGAAATTTTCTTCCTGTCATTTAACCATGTTCTTAGATCCAACTAAAATATTCAAACTAGCCTTAGTTTTTTTTTTTTTTTAATTGTCTTGCACATGTAATTGTCTTGTTTTTCAGCCACGTTTATATTGGTTTTTTTGATAGTTTCATTTTACAGTGTTTTCTTAATGCACTATGCTGTATAACTGAAAAAAAAAACTTGTTGATCTTTCTGATAAATAAGGTGGAGTAAAAGATTCATAAATATATATATAAAGAGAGTTTCAAATGAAATAGACAGCATTGACAAGACACGTTTTACTCTACTAGGTTAGAAAAAACATGTTACAGGTATTTATGAATTATTTCAAATTTTTTGTCTTGCTTTACGGGAACTATTCATATAACAGAGAATCTTCTTTTATCATTCATTATATGTGAAAATGGACTCGTGGCAAACACAGCACAATGAGTGAGTGAGTTTTAGAAAAATCTCTCAGAGAACAAAGATAAAATTTGAAATCACTGTCCAATATTCTTTTTCCTCTTATATCATACTAACTACGATTTGTGTAGTATCTTTCAACAGATTCATTTCCCGCTCAATTTTGGCCCAAGCCCAATTATGATGTTAAAAGAGTTGTCCATCTTTGGGAAGTGAAAGACTTACAACATTACTATTGACATCCCAAATTTGCTATTAAAACTCTTCGTTTTTAAGAGTTAAGTACGTTTTTAGTCTCTGAACTTTCACATGAAATTCAAATTTTGTGAATCTTTATACATTTTAGTCCTCAAACTTTCAAAATAAATTAATATATTCCTCTCAACTTAATTATATTAAATTATTTTGACGTGTCAAATGCTTTTCATGTTAGCATTTAAGTTGATACGTTTCTGTTTCAATGTCTGTCGAGAAACGCAAGTGACATGTAAAAAATTTAATATAATTGGGTTAAAATGACTATATCAATTTATTTCTAAAGTTTGAAAATCAAAATATATTAAAAAAATTTGGAGAATGATAAATTTCAATTTTGCGTCAAAGTTTAGGAACTAAAAACATAATTAATATTTAATAAATGTATTTTTTAGGTGCCCAAAATTTAATACTTATACAAAAAAAATTATATATTTTTTCTTTTATATGTCTCTAAAATTTTATCATCAAAGACACGATTTTTCTTTGTGTTTGAATTACTTTTTATTTAAATACTCAACATAATCACATTTTTAATGTAAATCTACACAATATTGTTGAAATATAATATGAAGATACGTTTCATTGTATATCTCGACAATAATTTTTTAATACAATAAATCACATTTCTTTTGTGCATTTAGCCTATGATAAAAACTAGCTTTCCTTGTGTTGTGATGAACTAAAATATTAAAGTTATTTTCATGAAAGCAAGTTTATATTAGAGAAGATGGCTATAGTTTATCAGTTTCGGGAGTGCCATTGGTAATAACCAAAACCTATTCAAGAATTAGGAGATAGTGATTGGGCTTGGGAAAATAAAACCGAGGGTGTCTATTAATGTTGAGAAATTTCTTCCTGTACTTTTATAATTTCAACCTGCACCCGTATAAATTTCTGTAATATGAATTACATTCCAAACAATTCAGAATATAAATTTTATATTTCAAAATGTATTATCCAAAATACAATTTTTTTCATTTCATATTTCGAAATATAGAATTTGAAATATAAAAATCTAAAATATATTTATAATTTGGATTGTAAATGAATTTCAGTTTTACAAAATATACAATTTTAAAAAATAATTATATTTCAAATTAAACATGACATTGACTTTAACTCGTTTGTTCACGACAACTTAATAAATACTAAATTGAATCAATTTTAAAAAAAATCAGAATTAAATTGAATCATATTAAAATAAGTCTGGAAATTGAGACAAAAATTAAAAACAAAAAGACCAACTTACCACTCTTTGACAAAAACATAAATTAATAAAATAATTAAACAAAATAATTAAGCCTTCTTAAAATCACCATTTTACCTTAAAATGTTTCATACTCAAAGCACACACGAACAAAATAAACAACATATATTGAACAAAACGAAGCAAATAAGTTTATTTGGAAACTCAATGTAAAAAATGAAAAATAACCACCGAACCTTTACTTTTTTTGAATTCATCTTACTCTACTTTAAAATTCAAATTTGTTTTTCCAGTGTATTTTTTGGGTCTTAATTTGACCCTTCTTGAAAATTTTGCTGTGATAATATTCTAAATTAACAGAGTGATTTGAGGGTTGAAAAAGAAAAAGGAGAGTGAGAATGTTATCTTGTATTTATATTCAGAGGCTACTTCTATATAACAATATTTGTATGTAATGAAAGAATAAAAAAATAAAATATTATACACAGTGAATAAATCCGTCAAGTTATTTTCACAACATGATGTTTTTAAGTTTAATTTTGTTATATTTTCATGATAAATTATATGATACCCTAAAATATATCTTAGATTTAACACTTAAGTAACTTACCTGATTTAGTCAGTATATATTTATTTTAGAACTGTCAAAACGGGTAACTCGACTCGACCTGACTCGACCCACCACGGGTTGATGATTTAGTGAACCAACCCAACTCGACTCACTTTTTAACGAGCCAAAAAGATTTGAATCTAGCCCGACTCACCACGGGTTGGTGGGTTAAACGGGCTGACTCACGAGTTCACTTAATTAAAAAAAATATTATTTTTTTTCAATCAAAACTAAATTGTAATTCTAATAAAATATAAATAAACTTTAATAAAATTCAAATACAAACCAAAATAATAAAAAAATACAAATTATTTATGTGTTGGATAAAAAAACAACCTAACATGACCTAAATATAAAGCTCAACTTAATAAAAAACACTTGTATAACCCTTTTATCTACGGACTGGTGAGCCAACCCAGCTCACCGCACGGATTCAACCCGGATGAGCCGGGTCAAAAATCGACCCGTATTGAGATTTGTAAAAATATTTCAATCCAACCCGGTCCGAACCCATGGTAAGTCAAGTTGACTCATAAATTCCAACCCATTGTGTAATTTATTTCACTCACTTTAAATTTGTATATAATTTAAATTTTGAGCCATAATATGTCCACGAGGATGCCTTTGGTCTATAAGAACCTTTTCACGGGTCTTTCATTAATTAGAGATACTTCTTAATAATTACAATTGAAAACTCTCCAATTTATTTATTATCCACTCTTCTAATAATATTGGGAAGGTGTGCATCAAAATGCGGGCATCAAAGTGTTTTCCAATATAAAATCATCATTGGTTTATGAAATTTAGAATTATGACCTTTGCAATGATTGCCATAGACTTATGAATCCTGTATATTATTAGTTATATATTCTTGAACTGTATTGTCCAAAGTCCAGGAAAATAAAACAAAATTCTTATAAAATAAAACTATATTTAATTTTAAAGGGTTAAATATGTTTTTGGTCCCTCAAGTTTCAGCGAAATTTGGAATTAGTCCCTCATCAAAACTTTTGACCAATTTAGTCATTCATCTTTCAAAATGCGTGAATTTAGTCCTTTTAACCAATTTTTGTTAAGTTTATCTGACGTTTCAAGCGCATTTCATGATAGTATTTAAGTTAACATTAAAGTAAAAATGTGTCAAACAGTATAAATAATTTAAATACTATCATGAAATGCGCTTGAAATGTCAGATAAACTTAACAAAATTTGGTTAAAAGGACTAAATTCACGCATTTTGGAAGATGAAGGACTAAATTGGTCAAAAGTTTTGATGAGGGACTAAACCCAAATTTCGCTCAAACTTGAGGGACCAAAAACATATTTAACCCAATTTTAAAGTACTATTTTACTCTAAAATTATTGGTGAAAATCCAACATAACTATAATCCAATCTTTTTTAAATGATAATATGACATTCAAAATATTCCTGCAAAAGTTTAATATACCTCGAAAGTGTGGTTACAAGTTATATATTGGCGTTGCGATTACGATCATGTAAACAAAATTGCTCGAAGTGATGAATTTGAGCAATGATTATGTACATTGACAAAACCAGAAAGATGCATTAAAGATTTTATTGATATGGAAGCATTAATTTGGGATGCCTAACTTCAACATACTTTAAATTCAAACATTTAATTCTTAGTATTCGTTTGCCATAAATTGTATTTAAGGCCTCCAATAATTTGGGTTGTGTTTGAACAAAGTTAGCTCAACATACCTCATGTTTATATCAATGAAGCAAAATACTTGTTTTCAAATTGACAAATTTTAAATTATGATTCAAACACACTTGATCAGTGGGAAAGGCAATTTAATCTATACTAAAACAGTTCTGTTAAAGAATGAAGCATTAATTAATGAATGGTTAGCAACCTAACACCATGTGGAGTTTTTTCTTTTGAAAAGTGAAGCTACTATTTCCAGCTTCGCCTGTCTCTGTAGTTCTATCCAAAATCCCTTAATACCTTGATAAAAAAAAAGGTGCCAAGATTTCATGAATCGCTTTGTTCTTTTCTCTTTCTTTATTGTTTAAATAATGTTGGACAATAATTAATTTTTGGTCCTTTTGACTTCAAAGGCTGCTTTCAATTGTTAATTATTCTACACGTAAGGCTGGTATATCACATATGAATATCATATTCAGACATTGATTTAGTTTTGCTCTGTGGGTTTTAGTTATGATGGTTCAAAGTTTATTTGTTCCTATACATTCAATAAGTTTTATATTGTTTAGGAGTTGAAATCAAACAAAATTTAAATACTTTTATCTTTATCTTTTCAAACGTCTTTTAAGGACAAAACCGTGATAAAGTTCAAACACTTTAAAACGAACAATATCTCAAAAATACGGTATGATGGTTGCCGGACAAACTTAGGTCGGAATATCGAAAGAAAATTCAAACCCAAGTAGTAGTACCCTTGAAAATGACACATGAACATGGGTCTTCAAGAAAACCATGAAACTCGCGTGGTCTGTGCATCGATTGCAGACATGATTTGCCCACAAGATTAGAAAAATGCACATTTACATAATAACTATAACATATATTGATTACATCGAAGTTTTGATTGCAAAGGTTGTTTGTATTCCAGTAGTATTTAACAATTTATTTAGTAGCATCTAACTTGTAAAGAACTTATGGTTAACTTATACTTCATTTTTGTATTGTTATTGCACTAAACTTTTGCAGCAGCTATGATTATACTCGCACCATAGTGTCTCGTAGCCTTTTGCTTGCTGTTTTCTTACCTCTTGTTCCATTACTTTAAACTTAAAAAAATGGCACACACATGCACCTCAGAATCTCTTTCGCACTTTTCATACTTAAGGGTACGTTTGGTCTTGTTTTTTTTCAACCTTATCTAGATTAATCTATCTGTTCATTTCTGTTGTCTGTTCTCTTTTCGTTTTGCGCAAATACAATAACTTAAAGTTATAAAGTGTCTTTACATATTAATGTTTTATGTTTATGCGAAAAACTGTATGAAAATATTGATTACCCCACATGTTTTGCCGATTAAATATGCAGAGAGTGATCCCTTTATCTTCTTTATTATTACCAAGAAATTTGTATGTTTCAGTTTGAAAAATAAGGCACTAGCATTTAATTCCTACACAGTTTAGCTGGTAGGTATCTTTTTCTCCCGAAATTATTGGCCATGCTGTGTTTCTGCGAGAACTATATGCAAGGAAAACATTTTTCTTTTCTGCAGCTTTACCCATAAATGTGAGAGACTCATTCTTAAAAATTCACCAAACAAAGAAAAATTTGTGTGTTTTTCCCAATCATTTTTGTTAGGTCCACATAGGAATTTTACTATAGAGATACAAATACCAATGAAACATGAGTTCAACCATATAAGACATTAATATTATTTTCAATCCAAAACTTTAAGTCAATATATTTATGGATTTTTATTATTTTATGATTTTTATCCAATATGAGACTTAGACTCACACTTGACTTTTAACAGTTTTATGCTTAATTTTATAATTGGATATATTAACATATTTTGCCTTAGCTCGCCATAGAAAAATTACCTTATATATACTATTTCCAATTTGGAACATGTTCTTTTGAAATTGTACCTATGCGTATAAAAAGAATCATACACACGGCACATGCATAAACCCTATTTACCATTTCTTTAAAGAGGATTCAGACTATCCCTTTAAATATAATAAACTGAAAAAAAAAATAAAACTTTTAAGTAATGAAACACGTGCAATGGTGATTCATTTTGAGCATTTTTTTTTAAGAAGATAAGTAAGATAAATGTTGTCTGTTTTCACTATAATCAGTTTTAGCACTAAATTTTGAGCCCTTAGTTGTACTTATTTGACTCATCCTCATCAAGATTTGGTCTTCAACCCAAAATTTGAAAGTGGCCCACTAGGAAAGTACCCACCTCTCATTTTCTTAGTGGTTGCTGTCTTTTTAGTGTAACTAAAATGTGAAATAAACATATAATAACAAATATTATTCAATTTATTTTATATAACTTTAAATATGCGTATGTAGATACCCATTTCAATCTATAAAAAAATATAATTATAATTCATTTATTATAACTTTAAGTAATATCTCAATTTTTATTTTTACATATTCATTAAATAATTACGCTTTTGATATATTTATTATTCTATTAAAATGAAAATCAAATACAAATTTTATATTTATTAACTATTAAAGACATGAATAATTATAAATTTGTACCTTATAAAGGAATATAATTATAGTATGACCGGTACCGGTCCTTGGTTGTGATACCTATTAATTTACGACCAAACACTCTAAAGAACTGGTCGTTTAGTTTGACCCTCTCATTGTGAGTCTGGGTCTCCCATTTGAATTTGAAAGATAATAAAAACCATTGCTATTGCTTTAGAAGATTCACCTCCTTCAATTCTAATTAAATTAACTATAGATTAAAACAGGAGATTAATTAAATAATTGCGTTCAGGTATCAAATTTGAAAATCCATGAAGACCTGAATCATCCAAATTAAAACGTAGGATTTACAAATAAAATAAAAAATAAGTTACATAGGATTTAAAAATAAAATAAAATAAATCCGCAGCCTTTTCTTCCGTTTATGATTACGGTCAAACTGTGATAATTAAATCCATGTCTTTCACGCTGCTTCTTCCTATTAGAGAGAGACACGTGCACGTCATACTAATAATATTAAGATTATAAATTTATAACTTAAAAGAATATTTGTAATATTAATATAATGTAAAAAAATATTAAATTTTAAGTTATATTATATAATCTTAGATTGACCCAAACTACAAAAAAAGTATTAAAAATATGCGACATGATAATTATACTTAAAAAAAATAAAAATTGATGGTAAGGTAACACCTTGTATTTCACATAACTATCAAACTGACCACGTTGCGTTCCTTTCCTCGAAAGTCCTTTTTGGCCCTTCATTCATTGCTGGTCCCAAAGGCCATGTTTGGTTCGATTATAATCCGACAAACAATGAATTCAGTTTGGGGTCACCAACTTAATTCTTGAATTTATGGAGTACTTAGATTTAGCTTCAATGTAAAAATTCTTACCACTACATATTGTATAAATAAGATTCTAATAGCACTTGGCTATTATAATATAATTGTATGAATTAATTTTACACTAAATTTAATTTAAAACATTTTACCTTTACATTATGATACTTTAAAGATTCATTTATATATTTTGACTTAAATACTTTTTTGTCCTCATTTTCGTAGTGTTTGTTGTGGATGGTCCTCATTTTGACAGAATGTTTAAAATAGTCTTCATTTTTATCGAAGGTTTAAAATGGTTCTTATTTTCGCAATTCATGTTTTATTTGGTCCTTTTCTGTACCGCCGTTTAAATCATTAACAAAGTATTGTACAAGTGGCACGGTTTGTATTAGGGTGTGTTACGTGTACTGTACGTGATAATAATTAGATATTTGGGGATAAATAAGTAAGCTAGGGTTTTGGTAAGGAATGTTTGGGCATTTGGTGAGTTTTGACAATCTTGTTACTCCATTCTCAATTGGTGTTGCTGTAATCTTTTTCTTCCTGCAATCTCATTATATAGGTATGTTACGGTCTCAATCTTCTTCCTTTACCTCTGGTTGTAATCGTTGGAGGCAACCGTGTTGTATCACTTCGTGCAGTGTTGGTGGTTCAACGAGAAATGGATTAATTCCGATTTGTAGTTGTAGAGAGATGACAACTTTGAGGATGACAAGAACTCCAAAGAATATTGGTAGAAAATTTTGGGTACAATCTGTTTTTATTTTTGTGTTAATAATAAATTGGTTTTAATTTTTGGTTTATTGATTTACAGAGTGGTGGTTCCAATAATGTGGGCTGCAACTTTTTCAAATGGTGGTGTTGATGAAAAGGATGTCATCATC
>Ga0209589_1006240_pt1 | contig 19836 bp, 7 predicted proteins | sample CowpeawhiteBW_FD_187525 | JGI IMG/M metagenome (GOLD analysis project Ga0209589, IMG submission 187525) | Root nodule microbial communities of legume samples collected from California USA - Cow pea white BW (SPAdes) (version 2) | ecosystem: Host-associated > Plants > Roots > Nodule | place: USA... | reverse complement strand
TGAAAAAAAAAAAAAAAATCAAAGAACCAAAAGAAAATATCCTCATGCAGGATCAAAGGTTAGTATAAAAAAAAAAATAAGTCATTTATTTCATCAACCTAGATGTTAACTCTGCACACAATTCATCCACCTCGCAAAGTGGACAAGTAAAGAAAATATTTCGATTAACAGATAGGTGAGTCAAAGAATTCAACAGTGGACAGAGTGGAAAGTGCGAGCACAATAACTAATAACTTTTTTTAATATCTAATACATAATTTTTTTTAAACATCAAACTTAAGAGATGGTGAAAGGGAATAATTAAAACAGAGAAACAAGTGAAAGACAGAAAGTATGAAACCAACCTCAAACCCATTCTTATCATGATTTCTGGGGAAATTTTGCTGAAATGCAGAGCCATACACCAGAAGCTCTGAACATGAGCTTTGGGTCCCTGTCAGGCCAGAGAAGAGTGTAGTCAATGCTATCTTATAAAATGATGAAGGGCAATTTGGTCAATATAGCTAAAATTATATATGTAATGTAATTATTATAAAAATTCTATTCAGAAATGATGTATAAATACGATACGTGTATCAGATATCACGTATCTGATATGTCAATATATTTATTTTTAAAATAATATGATACGATACGTGATATATGAATATTGAAAATTTTACAATAATTCTTACAAACATAGTAAATATGTGATTGTTAATGTGTGAATCCAAATTTTCTAATTAGAGACCAATTATTTTGGCTACCAATTATTTTGGTAGCCAAAACATGTTAGTTAATGTTAGACCAATCTAAAAACCAATTTATAATTGAGACTATTTTAATTATCAATTTAGAGATCAATTATAATTTTTTTGAACTATTTTAATTGTCAAATTGGTTCCTATATAGTAACTAATTATTTGTTGTCACTCAAATTAGTTATTATTCGAATATTTTATTATAATGTACTATAACTATATAAATTATATAAATTAGATACTTGATTGATAATTAAAATATTATAAAGTATATGTGTCACCTAAGTATCGATACATCATAAACATACACCAGAATGATTAGTCTTTATTTTACCTTTTATTTTATTCAAATTGACTGATTTAATGTTTTCTTTTTTCACTTTTTTTTCTTTTTCATCTCCATTAATATATATTTAATAATTCTTTTAAGGTTTAAATATGATTTTCTTCTATCTCAATTTAAAGTAATATTAAACATTTTCGTATATATAGAATGTTTCTCACATAATAAATGAAGTTTCAAAAAATATTATAAATATAAACATTATATATTATTTATTAAAAATAATATCTTACATAATTTTATAAAATACATAAATCAAATAATACATAATTTAATTTAAAAATAAAACACCATTTTTTAAATTTGTTTGAAAATAAGAAACATATTGAACTCTTATTTTAAAATAATATATATATATATATATATTAATTGTAGTTACATAATAATAAATTTAAAATTTAACAAAACTAACGTTATAATAATAATACTAATAAAATACATCTGGAAGCATGCATTTATAACATTAACATTATAATAGATGTTGGTCAAGTAAATAAAGGTAAAAATTAATACAATGCTACAAGTTTATTGAAATTATTAGTTTTTATAATATTTATTTAAATTTTATTTAATTTATAATAATTAAAAACTTATTTTTTACTAAAAATATTTTTAAAAATATTAATTAAATTTTACAGATAATTATACAATAAGAATTAAAAAATATACTTATACTATTAATTTTAAATGCTTAATTTTAATTTATATTCTACACATATTCCAAATAATATAACTATATTTAAATATTTATTTAAAACGTAATTTTAATCAAAATATAAATTAGTTTACTATATTTTTATACCATTAAAATTTTAGTAGGAATATATTTAATTTTCATTTATATGGATATCGTTAATTTTTCATTTATAAGTATACTAATACATATTAAAAAGAAAAATAATTAAAAATACTATTAATAATTTGTTAATTTTAATTAACATTTAATTTGAAATAACATAAAAAGGAGATCAAGTATTTTGGATTTAATAAAATATATAATATATATATATATATATAATTAGGATATATAATAAAATAAGACTATTTTTGTAATTTAAAGGAAAATAGAAATCAAAATACTAGGGATGGCAATTAGGGTCTGGTCCGCGGGCCCGGCCCGCAGAAAAAACGCGGGACGGGCCAGGATAGTGAGCCCGTAGGCTTGTGCGAGCTCGCCCCGCATAGGCCCGCTCAGCTCGCATAAGCCCGCTCGGCCCGCATAGGTCTGCGGCCCGCGCGGGCCGGCCTACAAGCCCGCATAAAAAAAAAAAAAAACTTGCTCTTGTGTATATTAATTACTTCTTTTATGGACTCTTACATTAACGTTTTAAATTCTTGTATAACTGGAAAAGACAAGTATTATGTAATTTATGTAATTTTTAATGTTCTAAAATTTAAAGAATACATTGTGTATGTCATAGTATGAATATGATGAAAATGTTAAATTATCAATTTATCATCTAATTTCCCAAAGTCTTTACGTAATTTTGTGAACTTTTTAAAGTTTTCCAATTTTTAAACACTACAAGTTTTATCATAAAAAAAAGAAAAACAAGAAGTGGATCGGCCTGCGGACCCGCGGGCCAAGGAGTATGCGAGACAGGGCGAGCCAGTCCGTGTTTTGCGGGCCTTATGCAGACCGGATCTAAACGGGCCGAACCGGACCGTCCCGCATTGCCATCCCTACAAAATACTAATGGCATTGAATATAGTATGAAAATGAGGAAGAGATGGATATGTAGATATCATTCATAATACTCATGCCTAATAAGAATTTTGTGTTAAAATGAAACTTAGACAATATCTATGAAGATGAATTTATTTCTCATCATATATGTATATATTAAAAAAGTGTGAAATTGTATTTAAAGAACACTCTTGATCAACGTCTTTGCGACTCATTTGCGACATTTCTAATTATTTGTGCAAATTCAAAATAAAAAAAATGATTGGCTTAGATATTAAAGAAAACCCGTAAAACAAATACTTAAATTGACAAATCTATAGGAACCGACACAGAGCAACAGTATCTCGTTGATGTAAGAAAAAAAATGGACCATAAAAAAAGTAGGGTTAAATATGTTTTTGTTCCCTAAAATTTCGGTGAAATTTAGAATTAGTCCATTTTTGAAACTTTATACCAATTTAGTCCTTTATCTTTTAAAATGCGTAAATTTAATCATTTTAACTAAATTTTGTTAAGTTTATCTGACGTTTCAAGCGCATTTCATGATAATATTTGAATTGTTTATACCGTTTGACACATTTTCGCTTTAATGTTAAGTCAAATATTATCATAAAATATGTTTAAAATGTCAAATAAACTTCACAAAAATTGGTAAGAAGGACTAAATTCATGTATTTCTAAAAATGAATGACTAAATTGGTATAAAGTTTCGAAGAGGGACTAATTCCAAAATTCACTGGAACTTGAGAGACCAAATACATATTTAACCCAAACAAGTAATGTATAAAGACACCTTTTTAACTTAAATATTAAAAATAAATAGACATTTAAAGTCATATTTAACATTTAAAAAAAAGTAATATATTATAAACAGTTGAATGTAAACATAAAAAAAGTGTTAAGCTTCAAATTTGTTAAATTTTTTTAACTTGTAACTTTTTAAAATTAATATGCTTTTGATAAATTTGAAAAAAATTATATCAGACTGGCGAACCAAATGCTATTGCATTTAAGTTTTACCCTTCAAAAAAACCTACACCAATTAATAGAAAATATAAAATTTAAGGAAGGAAAAGTGTATTTAAATTTATTTTATAAAGTAATAATAAGAACAGGAAATGGTTTCCCTCCAAAACAAAAGTTTACCCTTATTTTATTTGCATTTGATTTTGATTTCATCCCAAATGAAGGGCATTTCAATTTCACAAGTTAGCGTTCTTCGTTGTTTAGCGCTCTGATCGCAGCATTAGGGTTTTATTTCAACTCCATTGCCACCCAATTCATCATTCATCTATGCCGTGTTTTTCAAGAATATTCAAATTTTATTAAGTAAAGATAAACATAGTTACCTTTCTAATGGTCGGGGTTTCTTCGCCTCACTCTCAAACTTCGTCACCCCCTACCGGTAATCTTCCATTTTTCTTGTTTCGTTATTGACGTTACTGCAATCATCATCTACATTATTTTTTTTTTTTGTTGTAAACTTTTTTACTGTTATTTCGATGATTTTGATCATTAAAATGTGGAAGACAGCAAGTTGTTTGTTCTTTGATCATATTGAATTTAATGTGTAGGGCGCTTCATCTGGTAACAGATTATATTCAATGATAATTTATAATGTGGCTGATTGTAATTTGTAACAACGCTTCAGGTTGAGTTGAAACGTTTTTACTGGGATAGGATAGGATAGGCATGCAAGTAATTAACGAGTAACTGCGAAAGTTGTGCTTATGATTCCGCATGTGAAAGATTATGGATTGAGTCGTAGAACTTGCTTATATTGATAAGAATGCTGTTTCGCTACAAATAGGATATAAAGTTCAATTTGCAAGTGACGATGATCCATTTAGGGAAACTGCTCTCTTTCAGGACACCTTGGTGTTCAATAGCCCTTTCACTGAAACGGAGTTTGAAAATCTCAATCTGGACACTGAGATTGTAGAGGATCCCGAGCTTACAGAGGACATGGCAACAGGCAAAAGTTGCGAGTATGAACAATATGTTCTTGATAGCGAGGATGAAGAAATGAGTGACAGACATGTTGGCAAAGAATTTCTTGAGGATGAAACTAGTCCAACAATGAAAATTCCTTCGACACTCTTCCAGAAAAGACTGCCCAAGCCACCTTGTGAGCAAGTAGAAGCAAACACCACCACTTTTGGGAACTCTACTGCTGGTATGTGTTTGTTATCTAGATTTTAATATTGTCTACTTTGTTTCTGTCTTTGTAATAAATTTTAGTTATTTTTTCTACGGTATCTTTATAAATTATGGAGCACTTCATGATTCATGAATGAATTAATTTTTCAAGAACATAATATGCTTGAAGGCGACAAAAGAGCTTTAGTTGATTCGGACAGCTTTGATGACAAAAACCGTTTATATCCACCTGCAACGCTAAGTCACATTCAGTCACCAGAGCCTGGGAATTCAACCCAGGCTGCTCTTGGCTTTGTGGATCAGTACTTGTCGTCAAATGATATGGACTTGTTTCAAGAAATTCATTGTGGAAAGACCGCTAGGGAGAAATCACCCCATGTCCTCAATGCAAGAGGACCACTAAATCTTGCCAAGAAAATTAAAGCCCGAACTAAAATTGAAGAGAAAAAACCTTTCAAATGGGTGGACAGTTGCCAACATGTCAACAGAGGTCGTATGTTTGGTCAAAAAATTGAAGCATCATCAAGTTTTGGAAGATACAAACAAACATATGCGAGAAGAAGGAAAAAAGGTGGCCATCTTCAGAGCCAAGGAAACTGTAGTACAAGTAATACATTTGATGAGAAGTTAGGCCGGGGACCGAGAATGGCAATTGGAAATAATAACTCTCTAAAGGAAATGAGTGTTCAACCAAGTTCTGTAAGAGAGAATGCTAATGTTTATTCCAGTCTAACACATGTAGAGGACATGTCTGATATTGGTTTAGGCACTCAAATAGCTGCTGAAGCAATGAATGCCTTAGCTTTAATGCCCCCTTATGGCTGCCAGTTCAATGATACCCATCAACCAGAGAATGCAATAGACGGCTCTTTGGCTGATTTCACAGAAAATGAAAATCATCTGAAAAATTCTTCAAATATTCAGAATCCTAGTTTACATTCTATCAAGATAAAATCAAATAAGAAAAAGGCATCCTCCTCTAGATTTAGTAAATTAACTTCTATCTCATCTTGCAAGCACACTGACAAACAGGAGTCAAATGTTGTCTCGGGCAAAATGAAACAAATTATGAAAAGCAAGTCAGCAGCTGAGGGGCGGTTTGAAAATAATAATAGTATGCCAGAATGCAGTAAACATGTATTGCTTGAAGAGGTTTGCCCACTGGGAGAATATACAAGTTTAAGACCTGCTGCCGAAGAAGAATCCGAACATAGGAACAATGAGAGTAGACATCCAAGAATCAAAGATCAACCAAGCCATTGTACAGAGGAGAACAGTAATGTCAAGGAGAAGGGTATTAAACACAAGAGAAAGGGGACTGATTTAGTGGCTGATCCAGTGAAGTTGGGTGCTAGGACTAAGCGTCTTACATTCTTTTCCAATTCATGTATGCTTGCTAAGAAAGTCAAGTTGAATCATCTGACCGAAGTTAGCCCACAGTTATCAGCAACCCGCAGTTTTTCATGGACTGATTATTGGGTTTATCCAAAAAGATCAAGAGGGAAAAGAAGGGGGGCTAATGCGGGAACGAATCTCAATGCATCATCTGTAATGTGTATTGATGGAAAAGAAAACAATATCTTCTCCACTAGAAGTCTAGAGGACCTGACCGATGCTTCATGTGTTGATGATGCCAGATGCTTGTTACAGGGGAACTTTGTGCCACCAGGCTCATCTAGTGATGCAATGAAGGAACAAAACTTGCCTGATACGCACCCTTTATTGTTGGCACATGTTGAAAGATCATCAAACGAAAGTGTTGCACAATCAAGATCAGGAGTTCGAGCTACAGTTGTGCCAAGTGAAGGTGTAAAAGTTTCAAATGTGAAGCATTCATACATTGAGCATCACAAAAAACTGTGTGTAAAAACCCAGCCTAAGTCTTCACTTTTGAAAGAGCTTACAAGATTAGGAGTTCCTGAGTCCATGTCAGATATGATGTGGAAAGATCTGAGACATCATAGAGGTATGGCAGACGTTCGAGTTCTGTTTAGTCAGCATTTGGATGACAGTATCATTAAGCGGCAAACAAAGGTTAGCCATGGATTTTATATTTGTGATAGAAGATGCTAAATGTTCATGACTGGCTAGTGAATTACTATTTTCCCTCCTTGCAGATACTGAAACGTCTCAATATATCTGTTGCAACAAGTTCAATGGAGGCCACACATTTCGTAGCTGACAAATTTACACGCACAAAGAATATGTTGGAAGTCATCGCTCTTGGGAAATTAGTTGTGAATCACTTATGGCTCGAGAGCTGTGGACAAGCCAACTGTTTTATTGACGAGAAAAATTACATTCTGAGGGATATGAAAAAGGAAAAGGAAATGGGCTTCAACATGCCAGTTTCTCTTGCTCTCGCAAGAGAAAAGCCACTCCTAAAGGTATTCATATGATCTTCTACTACGCCCAAATTCTTGCATTTATGATATTTGCTCAAAATCTGGTTTCTTGCCTTTACAGGGTAAAAGAGTTTACATCACGCCACATATTAAACCTGATAAGGAAGTGATTGCAAGTTTGGTCACAGCTGTTCATGGCCAGGTATGCATATTCACCAATGCATGCCACTCCACAACACAACTGCACCTTATTTGTGGCTGCAATATTAGGCGTGTTTGGGCTATTATTATTTTGTGATTCCCACCTTTCCCCCATTTTCAAAAATTAGTTCATGTATTTATTGTCTTGCAACTTCAGGTAGTAGATCAAAGTGAGGTGTGTGCTGACATGAATGATAATATCTTGGATGATCTGTTGATTCTTTCTTGTGAAGACGACTATGCAATATGCCACCGTTTATTTAAGAAAGGTTTTGAACTTTAGTATCACCTTCTTGATAATTGATGTTTCATTGTGTATCAGTGTATCATAACATAACTCTTATGGACTACACAAATTACAGGAACTGCAGTTTACAGTTCAGAGCTTGTTCTGAATGGAATTGTAATCCAAAAATTGGAACTGGAGAGGTATGATGACACATTTAGGAGTCATTTTTCCTTCGTATTTATGTTATATATTTGTTCACAACTCTGCAAACACAAGGAATTCTTCTCTACATTCTTTTTTCCATTTTTAACCTTGTTTGATATATTAGCCTAGCTATATAAATGCCACCTTTGATCTCAACTCAACCCTGTATAGCTGTTTCCCACAACAATGATTTTCTGGCTTAGAATAAAAACACCGAAGGATAACTTAAATTGAGTTCAAAATGATTTCCGGATACCAAGGGTCTAAACCCCAAAAAAATTGTGGAAAACCGACATTGCGTTGTTGAAATTACTGTATGAACCCACGGTTTTAATTACATTCCCTCTTTCACATTATGCCTCAATTCTAAGTTAATCACAGGAGAAAGCTCTTATAAAGTGAGACTATCTCAATGATGAACAAGAAAGGATGTATCTACTACTGACTTTTCAGATCACAATTAATTATTGTGACCTGATTTGTCCAATTTGGAGTTATTTCAAGAGCCTTGTCCATTGGCTCAAGCACAACTTACTATATGCCTTGTATTATGTTTCAGACAACTTAGGTGTAATCTTTTGGCATATTTGCATGTAACGAGCCTATTTTTCATCCCTGAGGAACAAGTAAAAGCATTGTCTTCCCAGTGAAGTGATTAGTATCGTATCATCTCAACAATTTTATCAAAATTTAACCTTATTATGAACTTTGGCAGACATCAACTCTTCATGAATCAAGTTACAAGGAGTACCAATTGCCCAAGTGCGTCTAATAGGTTTGGTAAGGTTTACAGAAGGCGTCAGAGGCTGATTTAAGAGCGCTCCTTGTGCAAGTTAACATTCTAATTAAGAAGAATCAAATGAGGTCAAAGTTTAGCTACAGAGCATGGAATTATTCTTTTTAGGGTGCAGAGGATTAGTTTTAATGTAATGAAGAAATTTCTTGTATCAAAGAGTTTGGAGATGAAAAGTTAGCAAGGGATGCAATGTGTGTGCTTGATGAGAAAATCTCCTTTATTCTATTCCATATTATCTTAACTCATGTATAATTTCTGAGAAAATAATGAGAATGAAAGAAGAAAAAAAGTTTTAGAAAGTGTTTGATTGAAGAAAAATAGAGTAAAATAAAATAAAATATATTAATATTATGAATTTGGTTAAAGATTAAAGTATATTTTTTAACAGATTATATGTTTACTTTTTTCTAATTTTTCATATATTTTTTAGTCAATTTAAACAATAGACTAATGAAAGTTTTAATTGAGTAGATGTTAAAATAAACTTCGCCACCATTCTATACAACAAAACTCCATAGTCTTTTCAATCATTTTCTATCAACTAAACAATGTGATAGGGTAGCATAATTTTAGTTTTTTTTAATAATATAAATTAACTATCGACGAATAATCTTTTAAAAAGATAAACAAAAATACAATCTTAAGAAATACTCGTTTTACTTATTAAATCTCACATAAAGATAATGATAATTAGAACTTCTGATAATTATCTTTTTAACCAAACTTACACTTGACCACTTCAACTTATCTTTAATTAGAATGCCAAATCTATATATCAATTTATCTATTAGTCTATTCATAAAAAAAAATCACATTCCATGTATCTGTTAAAAAAAGTAAATTCAATTCATCCATGCATTTAATTTTATAAATTACTATTAATTAATACTTAATAAATAAAAACTATTTTAATCTATCTTTTACTATTTAATTCTTTTAAAAAAATGTTCAGAAAAAACATTTTAATTAAATATTTTAGAAATATATGACAAATTTCAAATATATCACACGCACACTGGAAATTTTGTTTCAATAACTACATTGAAGTTATGTATTTCGTGTGATAACTTGTGTTCAATAATATATTTGCTCCTGAGTTACTTTTGCAAAATCAATTTAAAGAATAACTTGCATTGAGATTTTGTAATTATTGATGTTAAAAAAAATGTTTTGAAAATAACATTTAAAAAGTAACGTCTGTTAGATCACAGAATATCTTTTTAAAAGTCTAAACACACGACAACCTGACACTCAAATATTTTCATGTCCCATAATAACATATTTTAATAAAATATTTTTAAACCTGTAATGTTTTCATGCATCTCAAGATTAATTACTTACACATTTAGCATTTTGGTAGTCCAACCATGAACATATACTTTATTTGTAATTATTAAAATTGCTTATATCACACTAGAAAATTTCGATAAAAAAAACATAATCAAATTCATTAGAAATAATACAATAGACAATGTTATTTAGGATTAAGAGAAACATAGCAAAGTCTATAAAATTAATCTCACCATAAGTAATACACTTAACTCCAAATATTGGAAATATAAAACCTAAATACAAAATGAAAGTTTTTTTTATCACAATACATACCAAATTAGAGAGCCCAAAAGGGACAATCTGACACTGAATATACTTGGAGCAGACCTTTACTGTTTCTGCTTCTTTTGAAAGTGGCCCAGGAATGTACCCTTTCGCACACCATTTTTTGCAAATCATCACAACCATCATTCTCTTTCTCAGCCTAGGAATCTCGTACACAATAATGATTGGAAATAATTCAAGTACGAGTTAAATTCCTCATATTTGATAGAATAGATAAAATTAAACATTATATAAAAATAAAAAATTTATAACACTATTATCTTAAGATTTTGGGGTAAAAGTAATGTTAAATATGACTAATGTCATGTAACCATAGAACTACAATCTCTCAATATATAACCATAATCTATATATAACCAAAACATATAAAAAAAATTTATATATATATAACCCAATAATAATAAATGAAAAAAAGTTGTTTCAAACATTTGATTTCTATTTGACAAGTTTTGAAAACATAAAATTATCGTAATAAAAATTATTTTTTATAAAAAAAATAGTATTAAATGGGTGTAGTCGGTGGGTTGAGAATGAACATAAATGAACTAATTCTTGGAATTTTAATAGTAGTTATGAGTTAGTGGTTGTGTATAGTTAATAAATTAGCTATTATAAATAATTAATATATTTATCGTTATAGATAATTAATATATTAGCAATTTAGTATGCGCTGTAGTTATAAGGAATATGTTAGGCGTGTTTATAACTATTTTGAATAGAAAAGAAGATATAAGATTATGAATTCATTACATGATAACAACAACAAAAAAGTTGAGTAAAAGTTTTTTCGCAATAAAAAATTTGTTGTATTCGGCTTTCTTCACCCTCTACCAAAAAGGTAAACTCCCTTTGCATTACAGTTTGGCACACTTTTTATTGACCTCAAAGTGAAATTAGATAAAGTGAAAAGGAAGTACCACACTATCTTTAGTTTGGTGACAATGTTTCTGGTTTTTCACATACCGTGTTGTAGCACATTATCTAAGGAAGAAAATAAATGGGAAAACAATTTTCTTGGTTTGTTCAATTCCTCACGCATTCAAGTTTTCTAATCTCAACCCACTCCACTCACTTTTTTATCTTTGGACCATACCATAAATTTACATCTCCACCCAATGCACTCTGCGTATTCTAAAATTTGGAAAATAGACTTCAGCAAAAAACCAAAGTGATTTGTTTGCATGAAAATTCTCATTTTTATCTTATAATAATGGTAATTTTCTAAGAGAAATAGGATCAATACAGTTACACAAACGAATAGAAAAATAATTCAGAATTACTTTTTTGTAATGATGGATAATCCTTGTGTTTGCATATTCTCAACCATTATCCTTGTGTTGGTATAATAAAGAATGGGTCAAGTATGATTTTAATTTTTGAAGTATGATCTAAAATTGGAATTCGTTTTTGTATGAAATTTTAATGTATTTTGGTTCCTAAACTTTAAAAATAATGAATATAGTCTTTTTAATTCAATTACGTTAATTTTTTTTAGGTGTCGAACATATTTTTCAGTAGATATTGAATCAAGAACGTGTCAAAGAGTGTAAAAAACTCCAATGTTAATAGGAAAAGCATTCAACACATAAAAAAAGTTAACATAATTAAATTAAAATGACTATATTAATTCATTTCTAAAGTTTAAGGACCAAAATGTATCAAAATTTCAGACAGGGACGAATTCTAATTTTAGGTTAAAGTTCGGAGACTATAAATATACTTAACCTATAAAAGAATAATAAAATAAAATAAAATAATTTTGTTTAAATTTGAGATTCAAATATGAAAAAAAAAAAAATCAGATTAATCAAGTGATTTCGTCCATTACTGTCTCGTATTTGTCACACAAACTGCACATTATATAAAACAAATCTAAACAAATAAACGGTCTAAAATATTCCATCGATCCTGTACAATTTTTTTCATAATAACCTGTCTCGCATTGTATTATTACATAACAGTTGTTTTAGTATTTTTATTTTATTTTTGAACAATAGCTTTATGAGTTTCAGTAGTTATTTTTTATAAAAAAATAAATAAGAAAAAGAAGAAGTGTGAGGAGAGAAATTATAAAAAGGAGAAAGATAAAGATGAAAATTGAGAAAGAAAAAGGAGTGAGATTTTTTGTTGTATTGGGCAATCAGAGATATCCATTCATTCATCAAACATTTGCGCTGTCTTGGCGGGACAGTCTGGCTTCTTTCTCTTTCTACCCCCATTTTCTACTTTATTACCATACTACCCTTTCTTCCTTTTTACCTTTCTACCCTCCTTTCACATCACCATTTCTACAAAAGTTATTAATTCTTCTGCACCAAATTTGTTAGGTATTAAGACACATTCAAAAAAATCACTTCTTTTTTCCTTTTTTAAATATTGTCTTTATTTATTAATAAATATGATTTTAAATATAATATATTTCATTTTTTTAGAAATCCGTTAATTATTAGATTTAGATCGTCCAGTTTAATAGAAAGTAGTTTAGTTCATAAAAAAGTTATTTTTTTTCTTACGCTTTTATGTCAATAAATACATTTAGATTAAAATGTACCTATACATCGTATCTGTAAAGAATCATCGTGAAGTTCTTTTTAAAGTTGAAAGTGATAAAAAAATATAAATGTCAAAGTTCTCTATCCATTAAATTGCTTTTAAAGTTTAATACTTTATATGTAATTTTAATTTAAACTTCTTATAAATTTGTAGTTATACATATCCATATTAATATTAAGTTATGTGTCTTTTTTTTTTCATGTTATATATTTTTCACAAAGTCATTAATTAAATTGTTAAATTCTTGAATCAAATAATTGAAAACAAAAAATATTAAATAACTATAAATAAATGTTAAACAATTTTTAAAATAATTATAATTAATTATAAAATAAAGTTAAAGAACTTTATAAAATATGTTTATTTTAAAAACTAGAAATAATATTTGAAACATATTTTCAAGTAAATTTGAAATGAAAATGTCACTCGCGTACATTAAATATTAGTTATTAAATAGTTTTTATTAAAATCATTTAACGTAAATATTAAATATTAATTTTTTAAAATAAACGCATTTCAAAATTATTTAATGTAAAAGTCCAAGATTTAATAAATATGAAACATTGCACCGTATTGAAAATCTAAAGTTATCATCGTTCAAGATAAATATGAAAGATTAAAGATTGCATGGCATTAGAAATCTAAAGTTATCATTGCTCAATAAACCTTGCACGACTTCCAATGAAGAGATTTTAAATGTATTTGTGTAACGTCTATATGATGGATACGAAATTTGAATAAACGTTTGTATAAATTCCTGTAATTATTATTTGTACTACTCCAGATAATCATCATTGCACCACTGTATAGATAATTGAACCGCTCCATTAATTTGAACGGCTCGAAATCATCGTGTTCTGGTGATTCAACTGATTGGGATTTAAATATTAAAGTAATCAATTAATCTCTCTTGATATCCGAATATGGTGCTCCTTTGTATAAATACTTTTTCATTAGTATTTGCATTGCTCAAGATAATCATCATTGCACTGGTCCAGATAATCATCATTGCACTGGTCCAAATATTTCAACTGCTTTATTTATTGTTTCATCTCTAACACGCTTTCATGATTCAACCTATTCAGATTAAAATATTCAAAATATACATTCACTTCTCTTCACATTTCACACTTCATTTGCATTTCTTTTCTCTCTTTGATCATCATTGCACTACTTTAGATATTGTTCAATCTCTCTCACACGCTTTCATCATCTAACATTTTTGGATTCCAACACTTAAAAAAAAACTAAAAATGATATTCACAAAATACATTTTCAGAAAGACTTGAAAACTTCATTTTTATATTTAATTTACCAAACTGAGTTTTTGTCATCATCTATTTCGAAATTTGGTTGATTAATAATTATTTTTGTTATTTATTTCTAAATATTATTTAGTATTTATATTAAAATTTATATTCAATATAAACATATTCCAAATAAAATAATTTTATAAATCAAGTAATTAATATATTATTACAAATTCAGTAAATGGTTTCGTATTCCAAGATTAAAACTGCTTACATTTACCAATTCATTAATAAATATTTATTAAATGATTTATATAAATAACTCATAAATGGGTTCATATTCCAAGATTATAATTGTTTCGATTGCATTGCAAATAAACGTAATCCAAGATAATGTGCAAGTTATGACTACTCATGAAACAATGTAACTATCTTTGTAATACTAAATTAGACCTAATCCAAGATAATGTGCAAGTTATGCCTGCTCATGAAACAATGCAACTATCTTTGTACTACTAAATTACTAAATTCCAACTTATAAAAACAAAACTTCCAATAAAGACGTTTTTAAATCTATTGGACCGCTAATATTTTTATTATTGTATTTTATGTCTTTAGGAGTGTCTTCTTAAACTTATGTCTTTATTGCAGCATAAAGATATAATAATGTATCATAGGAGTAATTATTTAATTCTTTGCGTCTATATATTGCATGCTTTGCAATTTTGCATGACAGAGAACCAATGGAACTTCTCTTTTAGTAATAATACTATTTTTATTATGAAAATCTTATTCATCATAAATTGAAATGTAATAAAAATTAAAAGTTACCAAACTATAAATATATATATATATATATATATATATATATATATATATAAATTAATGCATTAAAAATTAATTAAAATTTTTAGGACATATATGATATAATTATTCTATTTAAATATTTAAAAATAATATTCAAAATTCTTTAATCAAACTTAATTATTTTTTTAATACAATACAAAAAATTTAAATTATATTTAAATTTTTAATCATAATAAATTTTTATTTTAATTAAATATTTGATTTTTTCACTCCCCACAGTTTATTGTCATATTAAAAACGTTTATTTACTCTGTTGAACAAAATTAGGAGCAATATTATTGAATTAACATTGAATGGTATCAACCTTTTCTTATATTCACCAAAAGACATGAGCAATATTAATGAATAAACATAGAAAACTTTCGTATTAATATATAATAATATCAATTCTATGCTAAAATAATGAATTAATAATTATATATAATTAATTCGATAAAAATAAACATTTAAATTAGTTTTTTTATTAATATATAATAATGATGAAATCTATTTTAAAAAATAAAACAAAAATAAAACAAAAAAATGACCCGTGCATATGTACCAGTCTTCTCTTTATATATTGTTATATATAAAATATTATAATTTTAAAAATAATATTAAGAGTAAAACTGGAATAACAAAACGTGGACATAAAAGAGGGTATCTAAATATACTTTTATTTATTTGTTTTATATATTATTATTTATTGAATATTAAAAAAAATTACTATAATACTTTGGTATTTATTGTATTATGTTTAACTTTTATTATAAATTCAATGTCTACGTTGATAACAACATCTACGTGTATTTTTGTTTACAACTAATTTAAGAGTGAACTTTGAAAGAATTATTATATCATCTTATTTAGTTCGTTTGTATATATTTAGAGGTTAAATATTTGATTAATAATTTTAGATAAAATAATAGTTACCAAACTATAAAGTTTATATATATATATATATATATATATATATTATTTTTATTAATAATAATTATAATTATTATAGTTATAATTATTGTCATTATCAAATATAATTATAATTATATTTTTAACAACTATAATTATTATACATATGACTCATAAATTATTACGTCAATTTTATAATTTAATGCAAACAAATTTACATCCAAATATTATTGGATAATCATAACATTTTCATTTTAAACAAAAATAAAATAAAATATGTGTACCCATCAAGAATCAGTTATTATAAATTTAATGTTTACATTGATAACAATAGTTGCATTTATTTTTGTTTAAAAATGTTAACATCAATATTACATTATGTTTGCATTTTTGTTTAAGTTGATTATTCATGTTTGGACATTACTCTTGCACGAGACCAAAGTTCTCAATATTCCTATATTTTATTTTAACAACAATATGTACATATGCATCTTATCTCACTATAATATATAACTCAATGTACATTTTAAAAATAAAATAAAATAAAATGTGTGTACCCAATAATTAGTTATTATAAATTTAATGTCTACATTGATAACAATAACTGCATTTATTTTTGTTTAAAAATATTAACATCAATCTTACATTATGTTTGCATTGTTGTTTAAGTTGATTATTCATGTGTGGGCATTACTTTTGCACGAGACCAAAGTTCTCAATATTCCTATATTTTATTTTAACAACAATATGTACATATGCATTTCTTTTCAATATAATATACAACTTACAACTCAATGTACATTTAAAAAAAAAACATGTGTGCCCATCAAGAATTGGTTATTATAAATTTAATGTCTACATTGATTACAATACCTGCATTTATTTTTGTTTAAAAATGTTAACATCAATCTTACATTATGTTTGCATTTTTGTTTAAGTTGATTATTCATGTGTAGACATTACTTTTGCACGAGACCAAAGTTCTCAATATTCTTATATTTTATTTTAACAACAATATGTACATATGCATTTCATTTCAATCAAATCTATAACTGAATGCATTTCACAATACGTTTGCATTTTTCCATTTTTCTTTAAATTGATTATTCATATGTGGACAATACTTTTGTACGAGACAAAAGTTCACAATATACCAATATTTTATTTTAATAATGATATGCAATATGCACGGAACAAAAGTTCACAAGACACATGATTACTATACCTTGCCACAAAAACCACATCCTTCGTATTTATTCTCAAATGTAGTCATTTCAATATCTCAATATAAATTAAATATAACTATAAACCATGTATTGTATAACTATGGATTATATTAATATGTAATGAACATAATCAATGATCTTGAATAATTAGATAATAAAACGATTGTCATAATTAGCCAAAATCTAAATGATATATTTACAAATCCACATAAATTATATCAATAATAACAATACTTTAATTTAATTTTTAACCAACAAATTATATAATATTTAAACAAAATACCTACAACAACAATAACACAAAAATGAAAAAAACCCGTGCGTACGCACAGGTCTCATACTAGTTTTTTAAAACATGTTGGGAATTCTTCTTTTCAAATACGTTTTTACGAAAGTTGTCCATACTCAACTGTTGATAGATTTTTAGAGGATATTCGAACAAATGCTCCTTTGACAGGTTCCAAGTTAATTCATTTTGAGTTCAGGCTTTCTAAACATAATTATAAAGCTAGTCACTTGGTTATTCTTTTCTTTTCTTCCATTATCACCCACAATTTAAATTTTCTCTTAATTTTTTTTTCTTTTATTCAATCTTTCCATTAATTTGTATTTATTGATTATTTTATTGTTTATGATTTCCAGTACTTGAATTCAGACTTAGCAAAATATTTTAGAGACAGCGGACTGTCTACAGTTGTGCTAAGTGGACCTAAAGGGAGTGTGCCATGCAAGTTGTTGATAAGAGATAAATCTGTAAAAATAGGCAGTGGATGGAAGAGGTTCTGTTACGTGCATGGGCTCAATGAAAAGCATAAGGAAGATGTGCTTATTTTTGAGATCGATGGTGAAAACAAAGAAATGGATGTCAAAGTTTTTTATAATATGGATCAATGTTACCATCGCATGTGAAACCATCCATGGGAATCCCTGATGCACTTCATTTCATAATATTTATCTATAGTTTATAATTGTATTAACTGTTGAACTTCTATATTCGATATATAGATATGTTGAACTTTTATATTTGATATATAGATATATCTATCTTATGTTTTAAGAATTAGCAACATTTTAATTAATCTTAAATGCCTTTAATTTGCTGGCCGAGCAAATAATTGTTGACAATTATAAGTTTGTTAACAACAATGGTCCTAGTTACAATTAAATTACTTTGATGATAACATTTTTAATCAATATTTTGATATTCTTTTGGTTAATATTTTAGCTTATACTAATTTCATTTTGTTAACACCATCGACGGTTTATTTAATTCATTTTTTTTATATATGTAATAATATCAAAAGACTTATTTATTTACCTTCCAACATGTACAGATAAATTACTTCCTTTAATGCCTTTGATAAAGTTCACCCCAACTGCATAGTTTTCTTTTAATTTTTAGATTTGTAATGCCATTGATAAATTTTAGTAAATTGATATAAACAATATGTGTTTTTTAAAATAAGTATATCTATCTATTTTTAAGTAATAAAATCTTTTAACATAATAGTTACGTTTTGTAATTCCAATGTATATAATGTATTACACTGCTCAAGAAATTTGATTCATCTGTCCACACTTTTGCAACTAATTAATGCGCTATCATTCCGTATCTGCTTATATTCTGCTTTGCTTCTTTGACAACTTATCATGTTAAAAAGTTTTCATCACTATTAATTTTTTTTGGCAATATGCACTACAACTACTTCTTTTTTATAATTAGGGTTTCTTCTTTCTTTCTTCTCATCGTTCACATTGACCAGAAACATTTCTTTTTCCAGGTAAGTTTTACATTTCTTCTGTATTTTCGTTTTTCTGTATAAAGGATCACATATTTATGTACATCTTCATATTTGCAGTTTTTAATGAAGCATGATAGTATCTAATTTACAACTTTTGGTCAAAACTAAGAATTTCTATTAATAGTTTATGCATATGAGTTGGTAATAGGTCTTCAATAAAGCTTGCTTTTGTATATTCATTTCAGTTTCCAAATTTATGTTACTATTATTCCTCAAGTTGGTAACTTTCTACCCTAATATAATCTTTTTTAGTTGTCTTTTTCCAGTTTCCAAATCCATGTTTAATGTACGTATATCACTACAAAAAAGAAGTTATTTAATGGAGGTTATAAAAACCCTCCACAAATTAATATTATTTAAGATGGTTTTCTTGAATTGTTTAAATGCTAAAATTAGTGGGATTTTTTAATTTTTGGAAGAGGTCTATAACCTTCGCAAATCATTTTATACTTTTCATTTCCCTTTTATCTTTTTTCAGCTTTTCCCTCCACCACGTTTGGTTACACTCTGCTTTTATTTTTGCTTTGGATTAGGGTTCAGTTCAGGAAATTGGTCTCCGTCGTCGCTCGTTGGCAGTCGTCGCTCGTCGGCAGTCGTCGTCGTCGATCAGTGCTCATCGTCAACGGCGACATTCAGTGAAATCGTCTCTATCGTGGCTCGTTTGTCGTCGGCCTGTGCTCGTCATCGTCGACCTTCAAGGTACAAACTCTGAGTTGGATTGCCATCTATTGATTCCCAGTACTCATCGTTCTTCAATGTCCGTGTTCTTTTAGGTTGTGCTCATCACTTTATAATGTTGTGCAATGTCTAAGATTGGGTTCCTCTGTCTCAAATTATTGAGTCTTCTTGAGCCTCTGGTTGTCAAAAAATTCCAAGTGGTAGAGGGATTAGGGTGTAGAAGAGAGTGTTTATGAATGTACTTATTTAT
>Ga0209589_1006239_pt1 | contig 19837 bp, 8 predicted proteins | sample CowpeawhiteBW_FD_187525 | JGI IMG/M metagenome (GOLD analysis project Ga0209589, IMG submission 187525) | Root nodule microbial communities of legume samples collected from California USA - Cow pea white BW (SPAdes) (version 2) | ecosystem: Host-associated > Plants > Roots > Nodule | place: USA... | reverse complement strand
TCCAGACTTCATCCTAAACATCTCATACTCTTGAATGAGAGTGTTCTTCCTTGCCCTTTTAACTTCATTCGTGCCCTCATGGGTTACTTCCAAGACATCCCACATTTCTTTGGCTGATTCACACACATATACCCTATAAAATTCATCCAAAGTTAGTGCAGAAGATATAATATTTTTTGCTCTAACATCATAGTGTGTCCTCTTATTTTCATCAAGAGTCCACGGTGAGAACTCTTTAAGTACAATTTTTCCTTCCACTATCCTAATTGGTTTAAAAGGTCCATTCACCACAGCATCCCATACCTCTTTGTCCACTGATTCAAGAAAAATTTTCATTCTAATTTTCCAAAAAAGGGTAGTTTTCACAAGCAAACAGAGGTGGCATGTTGATGGATGCTCCTTCAGCAAAGGTTTGAGATGTATTAGACATATCAGGATCTTTCTAATCGATTAGCGTGCGATTAACCAACTCTAGTGCCAATTGTTAAAAATAGATCTGTCTAAAAGCTCAACCCAAAAAGGGATCTGAATTGATTAATGAGCATTTCACTTGTTTAAGATGAATCTTGAAAGAGTCTTTAAGTCTTATGACCCAATTAATCAATTTTGCAGTTTTGTGTTAATGGACTGTTTAAAGCAATCAAGAAAGATTGTAAGAGAAGAGAAAAAAGCAAGACACAACAATTTATACTGGTTTGATTCAAGATGAATCTACGTTCAGTCTTCTCTTAATAACCCACTTAGGAGGATTCCACTAACACAAATAGGTATCAAGAATTACAAGAACACATATATAATTCTAGAACCTAAAAACCCAAAGAACTTGATCTGCCAATCAAGAACTTCCCCTAGGAGCAATGCATTCATGCAATTGCACCTAGGCCTACACTTCACACAATGAAGCAACTGTAATCAGAGATACAATCAAAATAAATAAGAAACGAATACACATATGTTGTGCAAATTTGTCAATTTGCTCATAGATTCAAGCTAGACCCATCAAGGTAGAATCAACCATCAATCTCCTTGAATCTTCACTTCAATGATCTTCAAGAATGATTAAGAACTTTGTGAATCTCGGAGGTTTGTTTCTCAAAATGATTTCCAGTGATTTGTAATTTTTTCCAGACCGAAACAGATTTCAGAAAACAACTTTTGTATACAGTTCTCTACTATCATTAATGGATTATGAATTTACTTAATCAATTATCGTGAGTGTATTTTCACTGCCTTAGTGCAGTACTCACAACTAATCCATTAGTTAAACAGCTAATCAATTCATGATTACACAAGCAAGAGTGTGATGGTTAATTACAACTTAATGCAGGCTTGATTTACATCTGATAATTTCATACAAACAGCCTAATGCACAACCTAACTAAAACAAGACTAATTCTAAACTGGTAATACACATGAAGTGTAGCCTTGGACATCATCAAAACCATCTTCATATAAGTTGAAGTAGCTCCCCCTTTCAACACTCTAGTGACATGATTTGATATAATTTTATTTTGTTGTATTGGGTTCTTGAGTGGGGACAATTGGTGTGGTATATTGTGAGCATCAATAGGCAAACATGTTATCTCGACATGCTAAATTCTTCCTTGTTATATGGTTGTTGCTCATTATTTTTGTACACTTTTGTGATCTTTTGACATAACCTCAACTCTACAATCTGAACTCAATATCAACTTACGGAACAAAAGTTTGAATATCATCATAATTCTCCCTGTAAATTTCAAACTAAGGGAAAATCTATATCATGGTCTATTGAAAAACTACATCTATAGTAGTATAAATTTTATTGGTTTGTGGATTATAACACCTTGTTTTTGGTGATCAACATAACCAAGGACAACTTTTCTTAGCCCTAAGAGACAAATTACTTCTTTTTGCGCTTGTGTAGGTGAACATAAGTAGTAATTCTAAGGCTTACTCTTAAGAGACCAGTAGATGACGTTATCACATTGCATAATGCAATATATTTAATTGAGAAGTGAAGTATAATTTTTAAGGGTTAAATATTAAAATAGTTCTTACATTAGAACGCATAATTAAAATTCGTTCATGTTCCAAATTTTGGTATATTTTTGTCTTTAAATTTTGAAAATGAATGAATATAATCGTTTTAATCCAACAATGTTAATTTTGTTTTACAAGTTTAACGAGGGATTATATTTTGGAGTTAAACTGCGTCAAACAGTACAAACAACTCAAATGAGTCTGAAACGTCATTTAACACGTAAAAAAAATACAATTGGGTTAGAGGGATTATATTTATTCATTTTTAAAGTTTGAAGATAAAACTATATCAAAGTTTAATACAAAAAGAATCGAATTTTTGTATACAATTTTAGAAACTAAAAATATATTTAACCTTCTAATAATTTTTAATTTGACTAGTCACTAGTCCACATTTATTTCAATTCAATAGAATCTATTTATGTTTTAGTGGTTGTTCATCTATTTTTCCCTTTTAGTATATATTGGATTCTTAAATGTAAAAAATAAATCATGTGATTATTTTACTATCATTAATGTGCTGTTTGAATGAGACAATTTAATAGAGTAATTCATTTATTTGGAGGATTTTAAATTCTTTGAATTGTTTGGATGAGGAAGTTAAAAGAAAATTGAAATTTTGGAATTTCAAGAAGGTATTTCAAATAACTAAAATAGTAGAATTTGAAATTCATTCAAAAAAGAAGATAATTGAAATTCCACTCCTTTTCACTCCATCCATGAAGTTGAGTTGAGTTGACTCGTTATAAAGGTCGAGCCGAGTTGGTCGGGGCTAATGGATGATTTAAGTCAACCTGGATTGAAGGTCGAGCCGAATCCAAAAGTTTAACAGATTCGCTTGCGTTAGAAGTCGAGTCGAGTTAGCCTAGATCGAAGTCAAGCCGAGTTAGGTAAGGCCGAAGTCAGGACAAGTTTTCCTAGGCTAAAGTCGAGCCGAGTCGAGTCAAAGGTCAAAATGAGTCGGCCCGAACCGAATGTTCAATCGAGTAGACATAGGATGAAGGTCGAGCCAAGTTAATATGATGGACCAGTCGAGTTCGTCCGTGCCGAAGGTCGAGTTGAATCAAGTCGAACCAAAGATCGAGTTGAGTTTGCCAAAGTTGAAGGTCAAGTAGAGTTGGTCGGAATGAAGGTCTAGCCTAGTTGGCCTGGGTAGAAGGTCGAGCCAAGTCAGCTTGCTCCAAAGGTTTGGCCTACTCGGCTCAGGTTAAATCCTCGTGAGTCAACCCGAACAGAAAGTTGAGATGAATCATTTCGGATCGAAGGTCGAGCTAATTCAACTCGAGTTCAATGATAGAGTTTTGTTTTTCTGAAAATAGAAATTAAATTTCTTTATCCAAACAAGAAAATTGAAATCTACAATGTTTCAATTATTTCATCCAAACAAACTATTTAATAAATGAAAAAAAATCAATTGTAAGTAATTCAAATACTATGTATTTTAATTTCTTAGAATTTTTTAAATCCCTAATCAAAATACAAGATAAATATTATTTTCTTCTCCTTTGTATGTTTCTCCATAACCAACGTGATTTGTTGTCAACTATGATGCACGGATACGATACGTATCTGATACGTCGATACGTTTATTTTGAAAATAATAGAAAACAATACATGATAGATACGTTATATATGAATATTAAAAAGTGTACAACAATTGTTAAAAACATAATAAATATATGATTGTTATTGTGTGAATCCAAATTAAAATTATGATAGCTAATATTAGTGACAAATTTAAAAACCAATTTATGATAGAAAATACTTTAGTTATCAATTTATAGACCAATTATAATTTTTTGAACTATTTTAGTTACTAATGATGTTTAGTTTATAAATTTGTACCTAAATTGGTCACTATAGTGACTAATTTTTTTTGGTTACTAAAATTGATCATTATTCAAATATTTCCTTGTAGTCTATTACGACTTCATGAATTAGATATTCATTGATAAGTATTGATAAATTATTCTAAAGTATCGGATATAGAGACATGTCGGACACAGATACGTAAGCCAAATTGAAGTATTGGTGCATCATAGGTTGTCAACAATATTGAAACCCTAAAAAAGTGATTTTTTTTAAATATATGGATGTATAAGTTAGATTTTTTTTCATAGTTAATTATTTTGAAATAATTGAGCAGCTATTAACTCTATGGTTTGATTCTACTTTTGGATGAAAAAGTATCCAAAACAAATAACATGAAGCTAAGCATAGCTTAATTTAATATAAACTTACGTAAAAAGTAAAAAAAAAAAATCATATTTCTTGTTAATTTTCTTTTGAAAAATTCATACTTATAAATTTTGTTATGAAAAAAAAATTACAAGAAATTTCTTCTAATTTTTTTTTACAAAATATTTTGTATGAAACACTTTTTGCAAAATAAATTTAAAGGAAATACTTGCGAATTTTATAACTTTGTTGGAAATAATTATCTACAAAGAAATTATCTGTCAATTAAAATTTTTAGAAAAAATGATAAAAAAAGTTTTTCATATAAATTTTTTAAGAAATTTGTTAGAAAAACCTCATGTAATATGAAAAATTCTAGTAGTGATATATATATATATATATATATATATATATATATATATATATATATATATATAAACTATTGATGACATGCAAAAATATTATTCTTGTTATAAATGATAACGAGACTAAAGTTTGTTTCTTTAAAATTTATTGAAAAATTGTTTATATATAATTTTGTTTGGATGTAATAAAAAATATCAAATTTTACATAGTAAACTAAAGCCGAAAGCAAAATGAAATTAAAAATAGTCATAAATAACGAAACTTCAGTTTCGAACAACAATATTGTTCGGATAAACCTGTTTTTAGATTTAAGTGACATTATCTTTTTTTTTCTTTTCAGTTATAAACATTTGTTTCTTTTAACACAATAAACAAAAACATTAAATAAATTAAGACAATCGAGAATATTATAACTAATTAGTTATGACGAATACTTGAAAGGGATATTTACATAGATATAAATTATATAATAATAATAAATTAACTACACGTGCTATAAATACTATTATAAAAGATGTAGAAAGAAGTATATTACCAACCTCTTACAAGCTTATAATCTGACATCAATTAAAAAAACGTCCACTACATAAAATCATGTATATAACTTTTATTACTGATTCGTGACTTAAGCTATAAAAGAAAAATTAATATAAATAGAAGATGACATTTGAAACTTTTTATATAAAACACAGTAGAAAACAGACTAAAACTATAATATTATATATAGGATATGGTTTGATTATTTTTCACTTTTTAAAATAGATTTAGCAAATATAAAAAGTTAATAACGACAGGGAATAAACAGGTGTGATTAGTTGAAAAGGAATCATTAATGTGGAAAAGGCTAAAACAATAGTAGCCATCATTAATTGAGTATGAATATTGGATTAAGAAAAGACGAAACTGTGTTAACTTTTTTTTTTTCATTAATAGAAACGTAATTAGAAGTAAAGCAGTTTGTGTTTGTGCATGTCTGGTAAAGTAAAAAAAAAGAAGAAAAAAACATGCTAAACGTGAGGTTGAATTGTTTATTATTATAGGTTGAATTTAATGTAATAGATGTGATAAAGACATTTTCCTAACCCCACTATTATGTCCTTCAATAGGAGCTTAGACAACAGAGGAATGTTGAACATTTGAAGCTTTAATATTCTAAACTTCCCTTTCAAATTTTGAAAAATATATCAAACTTCTTTCTAAATCAAGGCCTATACAAATGTAGTTAAAGCTAATCATTATTTTGCAATATATTCAAAGTTAATAATTGAGTTACAATTATTATTGTAAAAATATATGAATAAATTGTTATTAACCTCAACTATAGCACTTAATGATTTATTTAATATATTAATTCTTAATCAAAATAGTAACATCAATGTTTCGAAAAGCCCACTCAAATAGGATTTTGCTGGAGTTAATTATCGAGATTAGCGTAAGAGCAAAGCCAACTTCAAGATCTCATAATATACAAAAAGAAGGGTAAATTAATTAAAATTTCATGTGATAATAGAAAATAGAACGAAATATTCATATCTGTTTTTTGGACTTGTGCATAAAGCATTTCAGAATGAGATGATTCTCTGCGTTTTGTTGAACTTTCCTTGAGGTAATTCATGCAGCAACAAAACGAAGACAAAACCAGTGCGACGTCGTCGTTTCTCTGCTTCGACACTACCAATCCCGAAGTATATGTTCCTGTTGTCGTTCTAGTACGTCGCTGAAAAACGAATCATCATCGTACTGCAAATGTCTTGTCTCCTATCATTGAATTAGGTGAATTTCAATTAAGACCAATCTAACGACAATTATTAAGAAATCTCTTTAAATCCTAAAATTAGTACGTAAGATCATAATTATTTTATTATATTAAATTGTAATAATTAAAAATTATTGAAAAATTGAAAGTGGGTGCAGCAATGTACAACTTAGCCTTATTATTAGAAGAAAGAATATTAGTTTGAATTTTGGATGCATGCATTGGACAGGTGGAAGCTTCAATGCAACTTCCTCCATTTTGCTTGTATTGGCAGAAGAAGAGTGGAAGAGTAGTTACAGTTATGGATGATCCATGTCTCCCAAATGGTTAAATATAAACAGTACTCTATATTTTGGCCATACTATGGTAGTTTTTGTCTCGGATGAAATGATAGTTTATGCAGATACCCCACTAATTAGAAAAAAAAAGTAAAATGTATTGAATTATACGAAACTTTGAACAGAAACTTTTGGTGAAATGGATTGCTCTGTCATATCATATCATTGTGGCAGTCAAGTTTTATAACCTTACGGCACCCTACGTACATACGCCAGTATATTATCCACTCAATAACACCTTTGAATTAAACATTCTCAAGATGATGACGAATATTTGGATCACTATGCATTGGGCATGTTTCTCGTGGTTTTGGCCGAAACAAACCAAAACATTCTGCCAAAAGGGTACCCCTTGGAAAAAAAAGAAGAATGAAATCCAAGAAATCAAATTTAATAGTAGAGTAATTTAGCTAAGTTTTTTTTTTTTTTTTCTCATTCTTACACTGACTGGTTTCTTAAAATATTTTTTATTGGTATATTTATTTTAATAATTTAGGTCATCCTATAAAAAGGTAAAAGTATATGCTCATTTTTCTCTCCCTTTTTTCGTTTCCTTTTTCAGGAAATGATCGCACTATGCACCTTTATTGCATTCACACCATAGCTCCCAGTGGCTATCATCTTACCACCCGTGGCTATCGCATCTAGCTACGGACCAAGAAATACTTTTTGAGATGACTAGCTTGAAATATCTTTGTATAAAAGGCAGCAATTAAATTATGATATTCATGAATATATAAAATGGTAACATGGCTACAATGAAGTTTGCATCTATTTATATATTATGAAATCATCTTATTTTTAGATAATGTGAGATTTTCAACATACATCTCTTACATCGAGGCATATATATTTTGAGTGTGAGATTAGATATTAATGAGTAGTCTGACAACGAGTGGAACAATATATCTAACAAATAATAAATATTCTAATAGTGGATGACACTATAGGCGAGACAAATGACAAATTTCGCTAAGATATAACAAATTAATTGATAGCGGGTGGCACTATAGAGTGAACAAATGACAAATTCCGCTAGGATAGACTCTAACTGATGACTCAAATACCATGTTAAAAAGTGGATCTTAAGTCTAACTCAACACACACAACCGGCTTGTAAGGTGAAGTTTGCGTCCATTATATATTATAAAATCACCTTATTCTTAACCAATATGGAACTTCCATCAAATATAATTTTCAATACACACAATAAATAGTTATATCTAGTGGTAGAAATACTTATCAATAAACGCGAACAATAAAAAAAAGGTAAAAACAATAACAGTAATAATTTTCTAAAAATAATACATCTCTTCTCTTGTCTTTAAAAACAAAAATAAACATGTCAAATACTAAACCACAAGAGAATAAGTGATTTACATTTCAATGTAACAACAAGGATTCACAGTAGCTTTTATAATACACAATATCTAAATTTTAAAACATGAAGGTGGTCGTGGCTTTGACCCACCTCACTACCTCTTTATGAGTAACTATCTTATCGTAGATAGGAGTGGGAAAAAAATCTAATTTTCTTGATCAAATCCACTTTTGTTTTAATCCTATTCATTTAAAATTCATTTCATTAAAAATTTAATCTATTTAAAATCCCTTTTACCAAATTTGGATTTCAATTTGATATACATTTTATAATTTTTTTGGATTGGATATCCATTCTTTGAATCAAATATGAAAAATCCAAAATATCCAATTTAAATTTTTAGTTGGGTCGGACTGAAGGTCGAGATGAAATGACCCAAACTTAAGATCGAGACAAGTTGTTACATGTCGAAGGTCGAGACAAGTTGACTTGGACACAAGGTCAAACTAGGTTGGTCGTGGACGAAGGTCGAGTCGGAGGACCCGGGTTCAAGGACGACATGGGCCAGCCCTAGCTCAAGGTCGAGACGGGCCAACCCTGGGTCAAGGTCGAGACAGGTCAACCTTGGCTTAAGGTCGAGATGTGTAAGATTTGAAATTATGATTTAAGCCAAGAAGGGTGGGTTGAATTTGCTATTTAAAACTTTTTCGAGAGCTTAAAACTCTTTTCAATTGAATCAAATAGACTGGAAATTTAGGATACAAAAGACAATACACTTTCAATTGGTCAAAAAATAAAACAACTGACTAATTTGTTTTTGAGCTATGATATAATCGATTAAAAAGACAAATCAGTCGACTAAAATACTAGAAATTTATGTAGAATGCAAAATTCACAGATTTAATTCAAACAACAATCTTTTACATACAAGACTTGTTCCAATCAATATTTCTAACTATTATACAACCTATGATTACACAAGAACACATTAAAACACAACAAAGAGTTGATTACTTGATTTTCTTGAGATTTTAAAGTGATTCAAAGTGAGTTAGAAGAGGGAAAGAGAATTGCACAGTTATTTTTATACTGGTTCACTCAATCATAGAGCTACATCCAGTTTACTAGAACAACCTGAGTCTGGTTTCCACTATATTCAAAAGTTTTATAAATAAAACATCAATATTATACTTTTGAACAAAGAACCACACAAGATCTTTGACTCACAAAAATCTAGACAACTACCTTGTAAGAATCCCACTTATAGACCTGAAATCACATCAAGCAAATAACGAGAGGCACAAGAACATACAAACTTGATGGTGGCTCTCCCTAGCCAACCATACATGTGTTCTTCAAGCTACTCACAAGCCAAAATGTCTCCAAAATCAACCAAGATCTTCAAACTTCACGTTGCAGATGTGTATTGCAGAGAGAGAATTTTCTAGAAAAGAATGACAAGATTTCATGCTCAAAAACTCAGAAACTTAGTTTTGCTCTCGAAAACACAACATATATAGTCTGATTTAAGTGAAATTAGTCAATTAAATTTTTCATACAGTCAATTGATTTCACTGGACTTAAGTGAAATTAGTCAATTGAAAAATAATTCAACCGACTGAATACATTCATACCAAAAACTATATATTGCAAGATTTTTAACCTGTTAAAACCCATTTTAATAAATTAAAAGAAACACACAAAGACTAACAAGATATCTAACCTATGTCATATAGCCTACCAACATGATATAACACCAAAACATTACATTTAACATTATTTCCAAATTTAATACACTAAAAACTTAATCTTCAAGTGGATCGTCATCAATCTTCATCAAACACATGTGATCTTCATGCACTTCAAGCTTGTTTGTGCTAACAAGATGGGTCGACCCTGGCTCAAGGTCGACTGAAATTTGACCCCAACTAAAATTCAAGCCGAGTTTACCTCAATCGAAATTCGACCAAGTAAGCTCCAACCAGAATTTGGTCAAGTCAACCAGGCAAAATTCGGATGTATTCTGCTGAGACTACCACAATTGAAATTTGGCAGAATTTGGTCACATCGGCCCTGACCAAAATATGGTTGAAATCGAGCGAGTAAGCCCTGCTCGAAAATTTTTCGAATTCGATTGAGGTTGCTGGACTAAAATTCGGCCAAAATCAAACGAATCAGCCTTGTTGAAATTTGATCGCATTCAGCCACGACCGAAATTATGCTAAATTTGGTCGAGTCAGGATCGACGAAAATTCAAACGTATATGATCTAGTAGGCCTTGGCCGAAATTTGACCGAGTTAGTCCCGACTGAAATTGGACTGAATTTGATTGTGTCACCTTGGACGAAATTTCGTGTCACCTTTGCCGAAATTTATTCGTATTCGGTCAAGTAGACCCCGGCCGAGTCTGTTCCAACCAAACTTTGACCGAATTTGGTCAAGTTGATATTCAATTTTCTAAGTGAGGTTAAACTTGATGGTACAAGTTGATTTTATAAAAGTGAGATATACTTAAACTCACTTCCTAATATGATATCATGGTCATAATGGGGTTTGTTGCACCTGTCATGTTATCTGTTATTGGATTGTTATTAGACCACTCACTGATATCTAATATTATGCATGAGATATCTATGTCTTAGTGTAAGAGAGGAGTATTTATAAATCTCATATTGACTAAAAATAAGAAAATATGAGTGGTATAAATCCTCAACTTATAAATTATTTTATAAACATGAATTTAACTTACTTCCTAGTATATTGTTTTTGGGAAGTAATTGTGATATAATTTCATAAATTAATTAATTATTTACTCTAAGAAAAACTAAAAAAATGTTCAAATTATAATTGTAGAGTTTTTCTTGTTTTTAAATGGAATGGTACTTTTTTACTTTGTCGTCCAAACAGAACATAGTGTGTGGGGGTGTTTGATTTTGGGAGCAATAAAGAGCAAAAAGTTGTGATATGATTAAGAGATCTCCACTAAAGAGAATATGGAACTTTGGTTAGATTTGGTGAATCCGAAGGTTTTTAAGCTACACTTTTACTTTCTGTACTCTACTTTTAATCAATCACTCGACAAACCTTACAGAGAACATATTTAGATGAATTTCTCCTTAGATATTTTTTTAAACTTGAACTGTTCTTTTATTTTGTATAAATTAAATAGTACAAAAATTAAATATTTTTCTAAAAATGTTTATTTTTGAATTACACATGTCAGAAGTCTCACATCGACTCAAAATAAACTCAATTCACAATATATAAGTGAGTAAATCTTCACTTTATAAGTCGATTTTGTAGAGTTGAGTTAGATTTAAAACTAACTTCTAATATATCAGAGCAGGTCAGATGATCATCCACTCATTTCTAATCTCACACACAAATTCATAGAATTGAGTTATGCTTAAAACTCATTTATAACCACGCATGCAAGGTAATTTAATTCATTAAAAAGAATCCATTCTATTCGTTGATGAATTTTCTTCTAAAAATATTTGTAAAATAACTTATCCAATCCTACTTAAAAATCGTATCTGTTTTGTCAGCACTCACAAGTACCAGACTATCTGTTCGTGTGTAGCTTCTTTCAGAAAAGACAGTAATAACCTAATATTTGCATAAAAAAGGTATTAATCATAGAACATCCTTTGTTGGGTTTCATATTCAAAGTTAAAATGCACATGTGTGTTAACTTCTGATGCAAAATCACTATTTTTTAATGTCCTAAGCCAATCCCTACTTAGCAGATCATACAAAACTTTATAGTGATTTGTTTGTGATGGCCCCAATTAGAGGAGTACAACGTTTTACTGTTAAGAATATTCTTGGTGATGATGAGTCAATATTTTAATACGAAGGTTTAAGAACAACCTTGCGTATATGTTCCCCAGTTATTAAAGTTGAGCAAATTCTTTTTAGACTCTACTATGGAAAAATAGGGTGGTAGTGCCTGTCCATTGAGTTTGATTTCTTACTGGCTTTTGTCTTTTTAATATCGTATATGTATTATTACTTTAATACGAGAATCTTAATAAGATACCGGATATAGCAGGTAGTTTAGGTAATCTACAGAATAATTAAAGAATACAATAATGGATAACTATAGAGTAATTAAAGAATAAAAAGTTTTATTTATTTTATTATATTACTTGGTTGGGTATATTATATAACGAACATAAGACATTATAATGATCATAAGTAAAATAAAAGTATTATTAAATGATGATTTGTTTTGTTGGTGTAATTAACATAATTTAAATGTCGATCTTAATTAAAAATCTTTGATACGATTTAAGGAATTTAACGAAACAAATAAAATTTTATCAATTTTTTCAAAAATTGAAATATAATTGAAATTTAAAAAGATTAGAGGACCAACTTGAAATTTTTAGATAAAAAAAAACCAAAAAAAGTAACTAAACCTAAAACATAATATACAAAAAGACTCATGAGATAAAAGAAGAATATTAACTATTAAACTAATATTATAGGGTCAAGTTAAACCAAAAAAAAAGTTACCTATTTTTATTTAAGAATAAAAATAATAATATTAAAATTGATAACAAAAGTAATGAGCTTGTATTTAATTTTTTTCCTTTATAAATGAAAAAATATATGAAAATGAAAGACAAATATAATATAGGAGAAAGAATATTAAAATATTTTAATATTTTAATATTTTTTTTGTTTTTTTATTTTTTATTATATTTAATTTCATGTTCTATTATTTATTAATATTTATTGTATAAAATCTACCTAATTTAATTTTCGTCCAATATTACATGAAATTTAAAAGTTTTTAAAAAATTTAGAAACCATGCCCACCTAACTCCTTTAATGATCCACCCTTGATTTTAAGACTTAAAGTTGGAATATTAACATATTTATGTTAGGAATCTAAGAGTGAGTCTAAGTCTCACATCAGCTATAAATTTTTGAGAAAGTAGAACACTATATAAGAATAAAGACCCATAAATTTATTCTCTTAAGGTTTTGGGTTGAGAGTGGTGTCAATTCCTTATATGGTTGGACTCATGTCTCATTAATGTAATCTCCCCAGTAAAACTCCCTCTATAGACCTAACAATTTATGTATTGAAGATTTCTTTTAAAATACACACAATTATGCAAAGAGAAAATCTAGGTTTTGAAAACAAATTTCTATTCTTGAAAGAAATTAAAACCCTTATTTGTCATATACCTTGAATCATTTGATATTCACGGTCAAACCTTTGTCTTCGCACTCAATCTAATAATTAAATAAAGGAATAAAGGGTTAAATATGTTTTTGTTCCGTCAACTTTCAGTGAATTTTGAAATTAGTCAATTTTGAAACTTTGGACCAATTTAATCCTTAATCTTTCAAAATATGTGAATTTAATCCAAAGTTTCAAAATGGACTAATTCCAAAGTTGACTGAGTTAAGTAATCAAAAATATATTTAACCCTTAAATAAATAATATTTATAAACTAGATCAATTTTTTAAAGTGTGATGTAAATAAAAAATAAATATTTAAATATAATTTTGATAGTAGTTTATTTTGGGTTGTCCAAATTTTAACACCTATTATTTTCATCCCACAATTTAAAAATAGTTTCACTTTTGATATTACATTTCTCAACATTTTAGTGCGACTGATAAGAATGAATAGTACAATATTTCGAAATTAGTGAGATGAAAGTAATCACTTTTAAATTAAGAAAAACAAAAGAAAGCTAAACCAAACTTAAAAAGCAAAAACATTTAAGCAAAACTATTATCATTTTGTCATAGACTCATCGATATTATATATTCAAAAGATAAGTAAATGTCCATGAACTTCTATCGTGATTTGTAATGGAAGTACAATATTATATAGAATAAATATTAAATAAAGTTCTTCTGCATCATCCTCAAGGAATTTAACTTGTACTCTTGAACATAAAAAAACAAAGAGAAAAAGAATCGACAGGTATGATAACTGGTTCCTTTTCAAGGATTCCGAAACTCAACTATTATAAATTTGTAGAAAACTTTATTCCTTCAATGCCAATTTTTTTTCATCAAATAATCACTTTATACATTAATTATAATTCACGTAGTGTCTGGTACTCTTTGTTGGCACATTGGGATGGTGAGAATCTGGTTAATAAATATAATAAATAGGAGGGATAGAGATCATAATCTACGGACAAGTACTTGAGACAAAATCGTATCACAACTCATTTTTATTAGAAAACGATAATGAATCACACATGTTCCTCTTTATAAGTTAAGTGACCAAATCATGTGTAATATCTTCTCAACAAATGAACCAATTTTAATACTCTAATATATCCAACTTGAAATGAAAAACAGAAAAATGTTTTAAATACTATAATATTAAAAGGAAAATAGACGAAAGAGGTGAAAGAGTGAGAAAAAGTGAGACTTAATTTTCGATATTTTGATCGTGATACTAAAAGGAGTAGTGTACGTAAAGAACCAAACACTCCTTTCATGGTATCAAATCCAAAATCTATACTAAAAGTAAAATTCAAAGCTTTTACAAGTTTGATTTATAAAATTCAATTATAAGATGAAATATATATATATATATATATATATATATATATATATATATATATATTATATACTTAATTTTTAGTTTAAGTTGGTTTTGTGAAAATAAATCTAATTTAAACTAAAATTCTAATATGATATTAGAATTATTTTTAATAAAATTTGTTGAAGTTATCGTGTTACCCCATGATCGATCACTATCATATCAGTCTTGTAAATATGAAGTTGATAATCTTACAAATAAAAGTCTTAGGCATGAGATATAAATGTTCAACATAAAAAGTCTTATAAATCAACTACAAATAATTACAATTTATAATTAATCTTAAACTCATCTCTAATAAATTATTCCTTATTTTGTTTTGTCGTTTTCTTGTTTTATTTAACGGTTTAAGAAAATCATTCTAGAAGTGCTAATGTTTAGAATTCTATTTCTCAAAATGTTAAAATTCAATCACTATCATATCAGTCTTAGATTCTATTACTGTTGACAGTCACTGTTGTTATTATCACAAACTACTGATTTTATTATTATCGTTATGGATGCACTTATATTAGAAATAAAAGTTATATTTGGATAATTAATATTAACATATATTATGATAAATTTAATATTATCTTATGGTCTCTGTTATCCTTTTAACGGTACATACAGAAAAAGCAACTTTGTGCATGTAGAATAGTAACAAGCAACAGAGTGTTGCACTCTGTATTATTCTCATTAGCCTTATTAAAAACCACAACTTTCCTAAACTCAAACTAATCCAAAACTAACCTGTAAATCACCCTGCCCAATCTGCTCATACCAACAAAAGCCAATAATGTGTAACGAATTTCAAATTTTAATAATGGTAAGATTTTAAGATAAAGATAACATTTTAATCTCTTTTTTTTATATAATGATGATCATGATTATTTATGTTGAATATTTCAAACATTTTTCTGTGAAAGAACCACAACATATTCAACCAACTTCAATCATTGCAGAACAAATTACAAAATAAGAAAGAAACAGGAAATGAGCACCTAATTTGCGTTAAAATTTAAAGCATCTCCTTCTACGTTGTCCCTTGAGTGTTACGTAAACATCACTTTGTTAACACAATTAACTCCTACAACTCTAGCCTAAAACCAACCATCTAGGTATGCGTGGATAAAGTGTTTTCTGCTTATATAAATATAAAAGATGTTATGCCCACGATTGAGAATATAAAAGGTACTTACATTTCCAATGAGTAGACTATTTACTTGGCAACTCAAGTTCGTCCTCTGACCGCCATTGTTAGAAATAACGATCACGTTTTAAGTTCATTTTAAAATAATGTGAAGTTTCATTACAGTTTAATCCTTAAAAGACAATTTCGAAAGATGAAAAAAGATAAAAAAATAAGAATATTTAAACTATGTTTAGTCAAACGATGCGAAATTTATTAGGTATACCGGAATATTATTCGATCTCGAATATTTTTTCTATCTATTTCTCTGTTGAGCAAAAGAATGTCTGTTCTATTGGTAATTGAATTGTAAGTAGGTTCATTAAACAACACATGTCGGTTTTTATTTGATAATATGAACACATATTTGATTGAATAATAATAAAAAAATGATATGTTGATGAAAACCTGGTTTCCGATTAATGAGTTGAGAGCAGGTAAGTCCAAACAAAAAATGAGTAGGTGGGAGTGCGTTGTGAAAAATGGTGGAAAAAGTGTGAAAATAAGAAAAAGTAGAATAAAATAAGAATGAAAAGCATGAAACAGAAAAGGGAAAGATGATTAGAGTCAAAGATGGCAGACTAGGTGAAGAAAAGAGGAAGGCAGCAGATATGTTGTACCTACCATCGTAAGAAAGACAGTGACGATGTAAGAAAGAGAGAAAAGGGAATAAAGATGATGTGGAAGTTTGAGATAGAAAGGAATATGAAACATTATGAGAAGACAAGGGAATAAAGCATACACACCACTTGAGTACGGAATCTTCGCATTCAAATGTGAGTATTCATAAATTATATTTAAATTAACTTTTTTTTATTTCTATTATCATCTAACACTAAAAGTTATTTGTGTTGTAACATCTACTTTAGAATTACTTTATAACTAAGGTTTAAATACACATTTGGTTCCTATTTTTGTCAAAATTATTCAATTTGGTCCCTATTTTGGTTGTTTGTTCAATTTAGTCCTCGTTTTGGTAAAATCGTATTCAATTGAGTCCTTTTGGCAGACAGAGTTAAAATTTTTAATAGCACAGTGACACGGTGTAACTGTTTGGACTACGTGTCAGTTTTTTGAATGCGTGATAGCACACATTGGCACAGTGTAACGTTAAAAAAAATTGGGTAAAAAAGTAAAATAAATTAAAAAGTTAAAAGAATTAAAAATTTACAAATGGTTAAGTGAAAAACAAGCAAAACGTCGAGCACCCAATTCTTAGGCAATCAAATGTGGTTTTAGAAGTGATAACGAGAGGAGAACAATGAATTGAGTGGTGAAGGAAATGAGAGCGAGATCGCCTAGGGTTTCTCAGGAAGGGGAAGAAAATTAGGGTTCGCATCAGTTAGGGTTCGCATCGGGTTTGCATTCAATTTTGGAGAGTGATTGTGGTTGAAGGTTGGACATTGTCGTTGGAGATTGCGATTGGAGGTTCGCATTCAAGCAACCAAGTGCAGGTTAGTATTCTTGACTCCTCTTTGAGTTGTATTTTTCGTTTATGGTGGGTTTGCGGTGGGTTTTATATCTTTGTGTTTGCGTGTGGATTTTACAGCTTTATGGTTGATTTCTGTATTGCCTCATCATTTGTGGTTGATTTGCGGTGGATTTTACAGCTTTATGGTTTATTTTGTATTGTATTGTTGCTTTCGAAAGTGGGTAGGGTAATATTATATCAGTTCAGTGGTCCCCTTGTGTTCCCCGTTGTTTATTCATTTTTCAGCTGTGGTCCCCTGTTTAATTGATAGCATATAATTATATTTTGTATTTATATGTGTGACGAGAGGTTCAAGGTTGTGGTCCACCATGGTGGACATTTTATTCAGAATGGTGGGCTATTATATGTGGGTGGATTTATTGATGATTGGTCATGTGACCCAGACACATGGGGGTATTTTGAGGTGTTAGACACACTTAAGTCTATGGGTTACTTAGAAATTAAAGAATTATGGTATGCTGTAGATAGACGGTTGCAGTTGTTGTATGATGATAATGGGTCAATTAATATGGTAAATGTTGCTAAGCGTACAGTCCACTTGTTTGTGGTTCATATTGTGTCAGAAGCAGTAATTGTAGATGATGATGTAGATAATAATTTGGAATATGCCATTGTTGAAGTTAATGCTGAGTTGGGACATGGTGGAGGTTTTAGTGAGGATGTAGTAGGAGATGGAGCTGAAGCTGATTTGGGAGGTGTAGCAGGAGAGGATGTAGTAGGAGATGGAGCTGAAGTTGATTTGGGAGGTGCAGCAGGAGAGGATGAAGGTGGAGATGGAGGTGAGGCTGACTTGGGTGGTGCAGCAAGAGAGGATGAAGGTGGAAATGGAGATGAGGCTGACTTGGGTGATGCAGCAGGAGAGGATGAAGTTGGAAATGGACGTGAGGCTGACTTGGGTGGTGCAGCAGGAGAAGCTGAAGCTGGAAATGGAGGTGAGGCTGAGGTGGGTGGTGCAGCAGGAGAGGATGAAGGTGGAAATGGAGGAGAGACTGACTTGGGTGGTGCAACAGGTTTGAATGAGGTGGATATTGAGGCAGAGGTTCACAGTTGGGATGAATCTGATACTGAAGATGAGGAATTTGTTGATATTCCTGTGAATATAATGGGGGACAGCAATACTTCTAATAATGATGTGGGTTCTGTTGCAGTTGAAGTGGGCATAAGTGAAGAAGAGAATGAAAGTGACAGTGAACACAGGGGAAAGGTGCGAAAAGACATAGATAGAGGTCTTTCTGATGATCAGTGGGTATCAGATGAATTATTGAGTGGTGCAGAATCTGATTGTGAATTAGAGGATAACAATGGAGATGTTTTTGGGATGTTTGTGATGCCAAAATCCATGGCAGACCACAAGTGGGAAGTGGGAACATATTTCCTTGACAAGGAACAGTTCAGAGATGCTGTTAGGATGTATGCAATTCATAGTGGAAGAAATATAAGATTTGTTAAGAATGATAAGCGTAGAATTAGGGTGAGATGTGTGGGGGCCCAAGGAAACTGCCCCTGGTTAGCTTATTGTGCTTTGCTGACTTCCCATCATAACTAGCAATTCAGGAAAGTTGTTGATGTTCACACTTGCAGTAGGGAATTTACCATTGATATAATCAATTCTAAGTGGTTGAGTGGGACTTTGGAGACAGACATGAGAGAAAATCCAAGTATAAAAATCAATGAAATACGTAACAAGGCTGTAAGAAAATGGAATACTAGAGTGTCTTGGTCTATGGCTCGCAGGGCAAGAGCCATGGCAGCAGACCAAGTCCAAGGTTCATTTAAAGAACAGTTTAGGAGAATTTATGACTATGCGAATGAGTTGCTGAAATCCAATCCTGGGTCTACAATCAAAGTGAAAGTGGAAGACGTGGAGGGACAAGCCACATTCAAGAGATTCTACACTTGTTTAAAAGCGTGTAAAGATAGTTTTGTGTCGTGTAGACGAATAATTGGGTTGGATGGCTGTTTTTTGAAAGGACGATACGGGGGTCAATTATTAACGGCTGTTGGTCGAGATGGTAATGACCAGATGTTGCCACTATGCTATGCGCTTGTTGAAGTAGAAAATAAAGAAACATGGACTTGGTTTATGGAGTTATTGATTGAAGACTTAGGTGGGCCAGAAGTATGTCAGTCCATCACTTTCATGTCAGACCAACAAAAGGTAAATTCCATTACTTAATTAATTAAAATTTTGAAGTGTTTGAATTGTTGACTTATTCATTTCACATTCTGTTTTTTGACAGGGACTTATTCCTGCTATACAGGAGCTATTACCTGGAGCAGAACAAAGATTTTGCATGCGCCATTTGTACGCCAATTTTAGGAAAAAATTTGGTGGGAAGAAATTGAAGAATTTAATGTGGCGGGCTGCTGTGAGTACATATCCCCAAGCTTGGGAAAGAGAAATGAGAAATATAAAAGAAGCCAATCTTGAGGCTTACAAATACCTCATAGCCATTCCACCAAGGTTTTTGTTTATCAGCCATATTCACAATACTGTTACACATTATGGTGTTGCTAACCTTTGTGTGACACTTTCATTTTCAGATTTTGGTCCAGATCTAGGTTCACAAGTCAAGCCATCTGTGACACTCTAGTAAACAACATGA
>Ga0209589_1006234_pt1 | contig 19847 bp, 9 predicted proteins | sample CowpeawhiteBW_FD_187525 | JGI IMG/M metagenome (GOLD analysis project Ga0209589, IMG submission 187525) | Root nodule microbial communities of legume samples collected from California USA - Cow pea white BW (SPAdes) (version 2) | ecosystem: Host-associated > Plants > Roots > Nodule | place: USA... | reverse complement strand
ATATATATATATATATATATATATATATATATATATATATATATATATATATATATATATATATATATTTTGTTCATTCACAAACTTGAGAATCGAATACTTTCATGGATAACATTTGTTGGCGTTTTTTTTTTTCTTTTCTCATAATCTTTAATGTTAATTTAAACTGTTGTATCTGTCAAAATATTTGATAGATTCTCATGATTCCTTGTTCCAAATCCAAGCCGACATTGGTTTGACAGATCACACATCAGACACCATAAACCATGCACCTGACTCCTCAGAGTACTAGATTGCAGCAACCGTATAAAGACATGAACTTGTTGGAGATTGAAGCCACTATTATGATTTAAAAAGATACCCATCCACCTTGAAACGATTGATAACACTGTTACTAACGTTATTAATCCATCAAATTCTCACTAATCCCAAAATTTAAATTTGAAATCTGAGGTTGAGTCAAAGGTGGAATAGCTGATTATGAGGCTATTTCTTGTGTCTGTGTCCAATGCATAATAGGTACAAAAGTTAACAACTTTAACCCACGCCACAGTGCACATGATGGAATATGAGCATGTCACCAACACCAAGCAGAATGACCCTGTCTTAGAGCTGTAAAGAATATGAATTATTGAAAAGATGTTTTAATGGCCTCTAATTATTAGTAACAAAAGTCAAAAGAAAAATGAAGACTGAAAAATGAAAATGCAGCTATCACTTTATCAGGAATAATAACAGCTAGGTAGGTTTAAATATGCAGCAGACTTAGGTGGTGCTACATGTATCAATGTACTACTAGTCCTTTCTTTTACCAATTTTCCTTTGAATTTGTTGACATAATTAAAAAAAAAAAAGTGTTTGTATATGATATTATGTTTGATTTTTTTTTTGTTTAAACTTTTTAAACTTTCTGCAGCTCCACCTATCTTCACCCAGTATGGGGGTACATAATCAGTGCTATTTTATGACATAGATCACATCAACCAAATACCCCAATGGAGCTTGGTAGGTGTTGGAGGATGCATTCATAATTGAGACTTGAAAGCAACCTCTGCCAATGAGTTTCAATTTCTTTGTCTGCCTCCTCAAAACCAATATGGTCCCACCATAATACGATCACATGAAAGGAGAAAGATGAACAGGTAGCTAAATACAATTTGATTCCAAAAAGTACAGGGAACTGGACATGCATTTTTTTCATTGTGTGAATGTGTGTGATCAGATTTGGCCCAATTCAAATATAACGGCTACAAGAGCAGTAATAAAATAGTGAAATCAAGCTTTTCAATTATCTTCCCATATATTTAGTTTTATAAGCTGCACATTAATTTGATTTTAAATCTAAAATTTCATAGAGTACTGTTTAAAACCATTCAAGAAAGGAATATTTGCATCTTTAAGATAAAAGACTATTCTGAATATTTGCTTACAGAAACACATCAAGTTACAATCACGAGATAACTTCAACTTTCATTTCTGAAAACTTCAGAACTCTGTTTAATGTTAAAACTTGCATATGATTACACATTTGGTCCCAGTGGCATGCTCCCTCTTTTGTGTCGGCATTCACCTAATCCATGACCTTGCTTTTCGCTGGTTTCGATCCTTATCATAGATATACTTGAAAGGTGGAGTATGTTTTTATATAATTATATATATATATATATATATATATATATATATATATATATATATATATATTCAAATGAAATAGTTTTCTTTCTATTAACCAATGCAAACGTTCAAAGTTAACATGTCAACAGTGAAGCTAAGCTGAGATTTCTTAAATAAAATTTCACATTTTAAATCTTTGTATAGAAAAAATAAATAAGAATATCCCACATGCATAACTTGACTGCTATCGGAGCTCAATCTGTGAATAGTTTTATTAAAAGAATCTGTAAATTAATGATAAAAATAGTAGGCAGAGTATCTCTCCAAGAAACAATAAAGCCATAAATAAAAAATAGCACCTCTAATGTATGTACAAAGAAATCCTACCAAAACAGGATCATGAATAAAGTAGTAAACAAGAAAGCAACCAGAGAGGGAATCAAAGAAGAGGCCGAAGAAGCAGCTATCTGAACGATAAAATTGCATGTGGGTGTTGAGATATTGTCCGTAGTAATTTTGGCCAAACCTTGAAAATTGCAGGCCATTGGGTTCTGATTCTGCACCTGGAAGTACATGTTAAAGGCATAAGAGGCATTGCCATTAGCATCAAGGTTGTTGCAAGAGGATCCGTATCCAAGTGCAGTGCAATCTCCAAAGGTGCAAGCATAGTTGATGTTTTCTGGAAGGTTGGACAGATCCTTAGCATCAGGATTAAACATGCACCACCTGGGAGCAAGGTACTTCACATTCTGTGCACCTATCAGAAATTTGATTTGGTTCTGTCCAGAAAGGTCCATTGGAAACTTGGGTTGTCCATCATATTTGAATATTCCCCAGTGGCGTTCAAAGTTTCCTGGTGCAATGCTCTTGGCATCCTCATCAATGAGTCCAAAAAGATAAACTTCAATGTGTCCGGGGCGGCGCGGCGTGCCTCTATTGCTTGCAAGCCTTGGCAGAAGGCCATTATAGAACCTCGTAGCATACCCAACATTGGCATTCTTGTCTCCTTCTGTTGGCCATCCTACTTCTCCCACCAAAATAGGCATCTCTCCAAACCCCACTGATTTCAGAGCAGCAACCAAAGTATCAAAATTTGCATCAAACACATTGGTGTATGGAGTACCATTATCGTTTACCGGATTGTCTACACCGTCAAAGAAGGCGTAGTTCAAAGGAAAATCATCGTTTCCATAGAGACTTAAGAAGGGGTAAATGTTGACGGTAAATGGTGCATCATTCTTGCTGAGAAACTGCACTATCTGGGTCATGAGACCACTGATATCAGGCCTGAATATTCCTGCAGATGGAACAGGATTGTTATCTGGAGACTGATACACATCTGCATTCAAGGGTACTGTTGCCTTCACTGTGTCTCCAAGGCCTGCTTCGTTAAGGGCATTTTGAATGTTCTGCAGAGCAGGAAAGGTGATGTTCAAGAATGAATTGTTGTAGGATTTCAGAAATGGCTCGTTCCCAACTGCTACATACCTACAAAAGAATATGTAAAGATTAATGCATAGTCCTACATTTCAATGTCAATAAGGAAATCAAGAAAAGTTTTGGCAGGGAAAGAAAGTATAAATTTCATTGCAAATTACTGTTTCGCAAATCAAAAATTGACAGAATGGCTTTAACACCAGATGACAGTATTTAATGTTTTCTACTACAGATGGCTGTGACATTTGGTAAGATTACTTGGCAAATCAATTATTCGAGAGTTTGAGCAATTCAATGATTAAAGAATGACAAAATTAGTCCCAAAAATATTTTACATGTTTGCTGAAGAATGACAAAAATTAGCATTCAAGAGGAGTTGAGATAAACAATATTGAATTTCCATCCAACAAAGCATAACATGTGGCGTTTAATAATATAATAAGAAACCTTTTGCATCTAAGAGAAATGTTGAAAAGATTCCATTATTTAGACCCTAAACTTCTAGCCCCTTTAATTTTATTTAAACTTCTCGTTAACCAATGCAGAACTGCAAGTCACAGCACCAACAAACATACCCTAAAAATATAATTTATCCTTGTTCTGTTTGCGATTATGTTATGTCTAAACTTGAAATCATTTTTTTTAATGCATGCACACATAATAGACATAAACACAAAATATTCCCTTCCCCAAAAATGCTACATGCTCATACCAGAAACTCCTCACATCCATTGGTTACTTGCACATATCAATGGGAATTAAGATGGATGCTAAGGTAATGTACAAGTCATCCTATATGGGAATTTTGACACTTTTATATCTCTTCCCTCAAACATTCCGCTGATATCACCTTCTAGAATGGCATAATGATTCTTAGAACAAATACCCTTCTCCTATGCCACAACAAAGTTGCAAAGGACTTCTCATGCACCACTACCAAAAAAGGAATCTAATTCTGGGGGATCGCCCTATACACAGAACTTCCCTGATAAAAAGAAAAGACAACTTTTGGGTTCACTTTTGAAAGATTCCTTTCACACATTTCCAGGGTTGGTCCCTAAACTGAATAATAATAATAATATTACGTATTTCTTACACTTTTGAATGATTATTTATTATTATTATTATCGTCAGGTGGATTGCCATCACCGGTAACAAACGCTCCTAATGTGAATGATAGAAGATTTTTCCTAAGCATGCCATCATTGAGCAACATCAATGACAGAATTAAAAGAAGTAGGGCGAACATAAATTCACCAAGAAGTCTAAAACAGAGAATCAAGGACTTGAAATCAAATCCACTTGTTTAAAATGCTCAGATAAACCAACAAGTAACAACCACATCATATACCAAATAACCTCTAAACTTCATTCGAAAACAAAGTAAGAAAGGAAAAACAAATTCTATACAATAGCAACAACCAAGTTTAAACCTAAGATTGGTGCAAACTACACACCCTGATGGATTTAAGGAAGGCCAAATTACACAATAGAATTAGAACAATAACAATTGAAGCAGTTAACTGAAATTGAAAAAAGAGAATAGAAAACTCACTTGATATTAACACCCCCATTGAAGTTGTAACGCGTGACGTTTTTCTTAACCCACTGTTTGGCCCTGCCATAGTCATTCATCTCAGCAAGCTGGATATTAGGGATAGCCACCATGACTTCAATCCCAGTCCCAGCCAAGGCACTCATGGTCGAATCATCTGCATCAAAAAGCTTCACCTTCTGAATCCCATTGTCCTTCAACATCTGAACCACTGTTTCTGGCGGTAACTTGTGTGTTGCTTGGGTTCCCCAATTCACACCAATCCCTTCCCCACACCAACACATCACCCCCACCACCAACACCCATCTCAAAATCCAGTTTTTTTCCATTGCAAGGGCGACAAAAACTTTTCCTCTCAAAATAATATCAAGATTTTCCAGCTAAAATTAAACCAAACACAAGAAAGAGGAAAAGCTAAAATGTGTATGTAAATGGTTAACAAAACACAAACGGAAACTCTCTCTTGTTCCTATATGGAGAGTGGGGGCAGCAGAAAGCAACCGTTTCTGAAAGTGGGGATAGAAAAGTAAGCGAAAATTTCACAACTTTTTCACAGACGAAATCACGATCAATGAGACGGTGATAGACCTAATAATGGGGTGAAAGATCAAACCGGAGTAAATAAATCGAAAAAAAAGAAAAAAAGACAACCAAGAGAGAAACAGCACAACAAATCACAATTAACAAAATCTTGACATAAGAATCAACAAAAATAGCTTATTCTTGTTTTCTCTCGTTGTCTCTTATTGGTTTGTTCCTTCTGACAGAGAGAAACAGATAAGGCAGAGAATGTGAGGTCCTGGAACCCAGATGAACAAAACCAAACCAGTTTCTCTAAAATGTTGTTAGAGAGAGAGATTGAGTGAGAAGAACTCTGGAACTTGTGAAAGGGAAAGTGGGGTAGTGGGAAATGACAGAGCCAAATTCCCGCACGCTTTTTAATAACTATTATTGTTGTGGGGGCTACCTTAACCGCTGTTCTAGATAGCTATAACGGCTATCACTTGAGAAGTTAAAAGAAGATTTGAAGAGTAAAGAAGAAGCAATTAGAGTGTGAAGGAGAAAAGGTATCATAATGATCATAATGATGAAATTTAAGACCCTGAAAATACGAGTTTCTGTTATTGACGAGAATGACTAAGCCTTTAGGTTGAAGAAAGGATCAAAATATTGCCATTGGTAATGCTTAAAGGTCATTGTAAAAAATTTATTTTTCTATTAGGGTTTAGGTCTTTATAAGACATCAAGTCACAGTGCATTAGTAAGAAATGAGTTCTCAATAAAGTAGGATATATTGAAAATTTAAAAGATTATTTTGGTATGTAAAGAAAGTTCGATGGAAAACTCTGTAAATTTTTTGGAGGTATGTTATGATATATAAGATTTTGTTCAAATATTTATGATTAATTTTTTCATTTAGATTTTACACTGTAAAAATTTTATGGATTTATAAGATTTAAAAAGTTCTATAATTTTTTAGACAAACATTCAAAACTGAAATATCAATAAAAAATAGAAAAAGTACATGGTTAGGATAAAATAAAATTAATACAATTTTTTGAATCTTTTAGTAATTAAATGGTTTAAAGTTTGTATACTGCGTACCAGTTCTTTATATATTAACATTTTCTCATTCTTAGTTTGGAAATTTAAATCGATGAAAATGTTTTGAGAGTTTAAGCGAAATTATTTTCTTATCAATTTATTAAAATGTTAAATTCAAAGAATTATTTATTAAAATTTCAAAGTTAATATCTCACATTTATTATATTATTAATATTTTCGTATCAGTTTTATCCAAATATATTAATTTATTTGTCAAAATGTTACTTGGTATTTATTTGGACAAAATAAATGTTGCACTAACCCGTGTGTGTATATATATTAATTAGATTCAAAATAATGTAATTTAAATAATTATATATTAAAATTTAAAGTCAATACCTCATAAATATTATAATGTAAATACTTTATTAAAATATATTTATTTTATTTATATTATATATATATATATATATATATATATATATATGTGTGTGTGTGTGTGTGGTATACATTTATATATTATTTTATAATCTTATGAGCAATTGAATGAGAAGTTACAAATGACAAGTTTTTTATTTTAATATATTTTGAATTTTGAAAGTCTTAATGTTTATTTTAATCTTCTTAACCAAAATGTTAAATAGGTTACCTTATCCGTTACTTGTTAAGTCACATGAGATAGTATTGTGAAGAGACATTAATCGAAAAAGCTTCACTCATAAATTTATTAAAAAATAATTTTTTTTGAAAAGATTCATTAAATATAAAAAAAAAATAACATTCATGGTAAGTGTACCTTATTTAATCACAGAATTTTCGTCATAAAATGTACTTGTGAGTTTAAGAAAATTGTATACTTTTAAAACAGTTTATAACATTTATAACGTCTAAAAAGTTAAAAAGAAGAAGAAGAAAGTGTCTAAAGTGTATTAAAAAGAGTGTGATGTGAGATTTGAAAAATGAATATTATGCGGTGAATTTGTAAAAAAGTGATAATAGCGTGAAAGAAGTTTCACAGAAATTAAAAGAACACGGTTTCCACAGCACAAAAGAGGAACACACTAGATTCATTTGAGATTTGATGATGAAATAGGTGACGTGTACCTTTCCAAAACCGAAATGATAAAACTCTATTGTCACGCCAAGTGTCATAGATTTCATACTCCAATATTTATTTTTTCTTTCTATTTTTAAGGGAAGTTTAATTATTTTATTTTATTATCTATAATTTATAATTATACATAAATGTAATTCTGTAGTTTCTTCTTGTTATCCTTTAATTTATTTAAAATTATTTTGTTTTGCTTTATTATTCTCTCACGCTTTTCAATTTTGTATTTGTATGTTATGAATTTTAAGTTCTTTTTTTAACATTCCATTTCTATATAAAAATATTCCTTCTCTTTTACCTTACACAGTTTACTTTCTAATATATTTTTTAATTTGATTTATTTCTTTCTATAAGGATCAAACTTTTCTTTTTATTCTTTAATATTTATTTGTTCTTTCCTTAGCTTATGACTTCATATTCTTTTAATTTTAATTTTGATTTCTTAAAAATATCTCAAATTCAAACAAAATAACATAAAAATATATTAAATTTAAAATTAAGATATATTAGTATGTTAAATGGTAAAAACAATTACGATGATTCCAGGCAGATCTTGAAAAAATTATTCAAGGCACCAAATTATATTTGTTCAAATTCATTATATCTAATTATTAAAAACTTTAAAAAATTATTTTTAATGTCTTTAATTATTGGATTTATCTAAAATTTGTAAGGTTTGATTTACGTAAATGTATTTTTTTCATGTTCAGCACAAGTTTTTATCTTGAAAGAAAAAGATTATTATTATAATTTTTCTGATATAAATTTATTACTACCAACTTATTTAGAACAAGATAATTTACCATGTTCAAATGATACACAATAAATAAATTTATCAGAAAATAAATTGTTTTATAAAAAAGTAGAAAATAAATTTATTCAAAAAAAATCGATTCAAAAGGTTTTTTATTAAATTTCATCTTGGTACAATTTTATTTTAAAAATAATAAAAAATTAAGGGTGAAAATTTTAATGGAAAGAGAAAAATATAAAAAAGTGAAGTACATGAAAAAGAAAAAAAAATCATACATGAAATTAAAGAAAAGTAAAAAATTAATATAAATAATATAATAATATATAAAAATAATTTTAAAATACATATAAAGTTTAAATAATAAAAAGAATTTGGGGAGCATGGCTCTCCTGGGTATGAGCCTGACCGCCAAGAGACACATGGATGCTAACCCAATTTTGGGTTTTTGAATGAAGAGCCTGGCGGAGATGATCTAACTGCCAGACGACGCGAGCCTATTTGGCTCAATTTTGAAGTTTTTGGGATTCTAGAACGAAGTTAAACGAGAAGAAATGGAATGCGCATATGTATGGATTGTGGAGGATTAAGAATCATTATAATTCTGCAATAATTGGATAATAATTGGGGAAAATTGTATGAATGTGAATTTTAGGGTTGATGATTGGTGATTCTCAAAGTTACACGAAAGCAAATGGGAAATTGTTAATGAAGTATCTTAGATTGGAAGTTTAGGAATGAACCATAAACCTAAATACATAAGTATGGCCTATTGAGTCATAAATGGATGGAAACCAAAGTTGTTGTGAGTGGACTAAGGTTCGTAGGGCCAGGAAGAATGTTGCGGTTCTTGGAACAGCAGGAACCGCCTGGCGGCGGTACCATACCAGAGATGCGAGTGGTACTCTGATTCACGAAAAACGTTGTTTTTCGTATTTTCGCAGAACAGGAACCGCCCGACGCTGACTTTGTACCGCCAGATGCAAGGTTCCTGATTGCTGGGAGGTGCCACCATTTTTCTAGTTTGCACAGTTTTTAAAAAACTGCATTTTCCGGTTCGTTAACCGTATGATTTAGGTGAAATTTTGACAGGTGGTCCATAACACGTAGTTCTTCACTTTGAAAGTCATTAGCGAGAGATATGTGTTATGAACAATTACTGGTTTTGAAGTCTTCAACATGCATGAATAACCTCTTGATAATTCCTAATAACTTCTAATGAAGCATGATTGGGTTATGTTGTAAGTCTCTATGAAATTGAATGTTCCTTTGGGTTAGTCACATGTTGAGAATTGGTTTATTGGTGAATGCATGTGTGTCAATATAAATTTGCATTGGTGCAATTGTGACCTTTCAAGGCACCTTATAAAGAAAAAATATTACTAATGAAGGCATTCTACAAATAAATATGACCTAACAAGATAATTTACAAAGGCTAATATTTGGTTAGTGTTCAAAAAAGAACATTTTTAGCTTAACGCTCATTTAGGCTAAGGCTAAGGGGATTGTTTGGTATTAGATCCAATGTCGATTGAATTAACATTTCGGAATAATGTCTTTCTAGCCTTATGCTTTGTTAAGTTAAGGCTAGGGAGTTGTATAATGTTAAGCTCAATGTCGATTGGGTGAGTGTTTCAAAGTAATGTCTTTCTAGCCACGTAAGTTATAAATAAGGATTCTCAATCTAAACAAGTAAGTTAGTGATACTAAATTTTAACTAAAGAGTTTACTTAAACTATGTTCTAGCCAAAATGTAAATCTGATCACCTAGAACATCCAAAGAGTGTTCTTCCTTTTTCTTATCTCTTAGAGTCTTCTTATCCTCCTTTCTTCCGACCCTTCCGTTTTTTCCGTCTTTATTATTCTTTAACACCCAAATTACTCTCATCGTCACTCTCCTTATAATTATTAATGAGGTTGGTTGTTTTCTATCCTTTTATTAGCGAGGTCGGCTCTTTTCTTATCCCTTTATTAATAAGGTTTGCTGTTTTCCTATCTTTTTTTATCAATATTAATCTTGTTGGTCCAATTAGTCCGGGATCTAATTAGGCCTAACACCACGAAAAGTTTTAAACACGAAATTTTGTTAATAAAATAAACATACAAAACCATTGATACATAAAACATAAAAAGCCTCCTGTAGTGAAAGGAACAAATCAAAGGATCAAATTCCTTTGAAATAAGGTTGGAAGGGCTGACAAGGGATAGTTTGAAAAACTGTAGCAATGTATAAATACCATTTATTGTAGAATTTCAAAAGGAAAAACAGTTAAATTAGTAGAAAATAATTTTCTACAAAACTGGTGCTTCTAAAGCCTCATTTTCCCTTTTGAAGAAAGCCCTTTTCCCAGAAAACCACTACTGAATTTGTTCCTTTCTATTAAGGACTGTGTTATTATAAAGTGTGAGCAGGGAGACATACTATACATTAATCTTTAGCCTTTTTGAAGAAAGGTGTGTTTCTCCAAAACTATTGAATGAAAATTACAGTTGTTAGAGGGTCTCCCAAAATAAAAAAAAAAAAAAGAAAAAGTGAGAATTAATGTTAGTTGAGAAGTTATAATATACATTAATCCTTTACCTTTAACTTCTATACATATGTAATTATTATTTCATTAATGATTGATTGTAACTTGCCTCTTCAATTGATATCTACCGTGTTAGAACACGATTTTTACTTGCATATATATCATTCCCATTATGATGTGTGTTTTTTTAAGGTAACAACGACTTTTTCTAAAACGCGTTAATTAATATTTCAATGTGAATGGAGCTAGGTTACAACTGCCAATAATTTTCTTCTTTTTTGTATTTATGAGCCAAAAATGTAATGAAGATAATGCAAAAGCACCCAAAGAAGTTGAAGAGAAAAGAAGGAATGAATTGATGAGAACCGACAAATTTGAAAAAGGTGACATGTAAGTTCGATTACACTGCGAAAATGATAGAACCTACAAACTTTCGACTTTCGATAACTCATAAAAAATGTCTGATGCTTGGATGACTTTATGAAACACGTTATTATCATGATGAAATCATTATCATTATTTATTAATTGTACAAAATAATCGGTTAAATTCTCCCGATTTACAAGATAATTTTCACACTGTAAAAGTAATTTTAAAAGAGAGCGAGTGTTTCCTCTCACAATTTAAGTCTTACCACAACTATTAACCGGCTTGAAGTTTTTCTTTTCAAAGGGTAATTAATTATTAAAATAAAATTATTATGAAATTATATTTTTTTTTCATTTTTGTGTATATATTTCATTTTTAAATTTACACTTCACGATATTAGAATTGTAGTACTTAAAAGATTCATCTCAAAAAAATTTATTATTACTAGTATTTTTCACATTTCATGAAATTTTGCTCACAAATTTATTATAAAATTTTTCAAAATTTTTTTTTCTATGTTTTTAAGAGTTTTAATTCACAGTAATTCTTTAATAAATAATTTTTTTTTACAAAATTATAAAATTCATAAATATTTTTATAAAATTTTCTATAAAAAATAAGCACTTTATATAAAAAATATTGGTAACAATTTTTCATAATTTTTTTATTCATTACAAAATTTGACCTGCATATTTATGACAAAAAAAAATTCAAAAACAAAACTGACACCAAATATATGTATTTTTAATGTTTTTATATCTTAAAATAAGTAAATAAGTAGATTTGAGTGGAAAATTTACGGTGATTGGAAAAAAATTATTTATTATGTTTTTATTTGAATTATGTAAGGCCATCTTATTTCAGTCCCAATATTTAAGGGCTGCCCCAAAATCTAATAGGCCTAAGGGCTGGCTCATAGGGTATCCAAGGCCTCTAAGACAGCTAAACCCCTCTCACTCCTGTCATTCTTGCAAAAATAGTGTTCTCATTCTTCTCCTTTCCTCTCCATAGAGGCTCTGCTAGGGTTTGAACCCCATTCGTCATCAAGCTCAGTCTCGTTTTCTAAGTCACGTAAGTGGTTTCTGTTCATGTCCTTCTTCTCTGATTTGGTTCTTCGTGATTTTTGTTAGGGTTCCTCGTAGTAATCTCGTGCTCAATCTGTATTATGGTTTCCAGGTCGTGAATCTGCTCCGTGGTCTGTGGTACTCATTTGTTTGGGTGTCGGGATATTCTACTAGCTTATTTCCAAGTAAGGGAAGCTAGGGCTTTCATATTTTGGTTGTATGTTGGTTGTTTTACCTTTGTTTTGTGATTAATATGACTGGATAATGCTTGTGTTCGGATGAATGTGAACTAAAAAATGTTTGGAGTTGGTGTGTTGCCACTATTACGTGAAACAAGAGAGGCAAACTACTATTTTCGCCCAGGCGAGCTCATCTTGCCTAGGCGAGAGTAGCAGAAACTTGCCCATAAGTTTTGCATGAGTACTCGCTTAGGCGAGTAAATTGAATTTTGAGCGAAAGACTATCTCGCTCAGGCAAGAAGGCCTCGCCTAAGCGAGCGCTCACAAAATCTCCCAAGGCCTTTGTCGTAGTCTCGCCTAAGCGAGAGCCTGCAACTTAAGCGAGGGCACTCCTCTTGCCTGAGCGAGGGCCCCTGGCTTGAGCGAGACTCGATGCAGGCCACATTGTTTTCACCCTTGATTGTTATAAATTGTAAGATTGGCTAGTTTACTCTATTTAAAGTATGAGGCATATGAATATGTATGAAATTTTCTGGTGTTATGGATTGGAATAGATAAGTTGACATGATATTGGCATGTGGCATGTGTGGTATGGTTGATTACAAAAGTGACATGGAATTGGTATGAGCATGAATGTTATTTTGTTGAATGGAACATGTTGGTATGTTTAGGGCGTAATTCCATGATAGTTTCGTGGTGGTGCCTTATGGGTTAGGACGTAAGTTCATGAATCTCTAGGTGAGATCTCATGGTGGTGCCTTAGTTGGTCATGACGTAATTCCATGACTCTTGTTAGTGGGAGTTCATGGTGGTGCCTCATTTATATAATTTAGTAAGGATTCAAGGTAAGAATTGCATCCTGACGCTCTAATGAGTCACTGAGTCTCACATAGAGCATATTGACTCAAGTGATGAGAGTAGCAGGAGGCCTGAAACACTTTATGTGGAGAATGTAACACTGGAACAATTAGCTCGGTGGAACAACTCGGTAGAGCAGTAAAGATCACCACAAATGCAAGCATCTGTTGAATCCGACTAATTATATGTATCCGAATGAGTCATGTCGTGAGTCTTAGTGTATTGTTTACAAGTCATAACATGATTGGTTGACATGAGCATCTTGAACTATAAAATTGAATGTAACTGTATGATAAATCATTTTTCTGCTCTAGTTTACCCTTTTATTTGTTGCATGTTCTGTGTGTGTGGTTTTCTCTTTTTGCGATGGTCATCAATTTATTGATGGGAGCATATGCGAGAGCTACTCGTGGTCAATAGGGAAAGGATGATTCCGCTGCTTAGCCTCTCTGGGATAGTCTCCGTTTCTTCAAGTTTTTATTTAGGGTCATGACTCATGTATCATCATGTTTTTAAGTATTTATCCTTTGTACTTTGTTTTGTATTGGCATCTTGGTGTGCCTTGGTTTCCTTTGAGTATTTTTATATAATTATATGAAGTGGCGTTAATACTCTGAATCTTCGCTCATTATATTATATTGTGTGATGTTTTCATTTAATTAAGTTTAATTATTAAATGAAACGTTACAAATTATATTATACTAATTATTTATTTTGTTACATTTTATAAAAATATAAATATCAATAAAAAAATTAAAAATATTTATGCATAATCGATTATTTGTCAAGTTATAATCCATTATGTTTGATTTTAACTTTGTCTATTACATAACTTTTAGAAAAAAAAAAAAAAAAAGAACCTGTCTTGAATTTTGTGATTTTTTTCTTCTTTTTCGTTTCTGCTTGTAAATATCCGTTTCTTTATTTTCGCTGTTGAAAAAAAAGATAGTCTCAATGTTTTTCTAAAAAAACTTTTATTAAGCATGTTTTATAAAGACTTGACTCATCAAAAATACATTAAAAAGTTATTATCAACTATCTATGTCAAGTTGATTCGTTTTAACCATTTTGGAATAACTTGATACTCGAACTTCATTTAGGAAACATCATACTTGATATAAGAAGAGAGAATTATAGTAAAATAGTTACGAATCAAATTTATAATAGAAGAGGATAACTTGAATACAAGACTCAACATTTTAAAGAATACAATTATAAATGTTAACAAAAAAGGGGTTTATTTTATTATATGAACAATATAAATAAAAGAAAATTGAAAGGGATAGTTTTAGGGAGCGATAATGCGTATTTATTTAATGAATAAAAAATATTTTATTAAATAAGTTGTACAATAAATAGAGGAAACCTTAATACCAAATTTACTTCTAAAATATTTGAAAGCATAACAAGTCTAATCAAATACAAACTACTATGTAGTAGAATAAATCCCAACAAAGCTAAAAATATCATGAACTCTTAAACTGACATTGGTTCTTAATATCAGTATTAGACTAAGAATTTTATTTTACTTTTTACTCTAAATATCTCTTTCACTTCTATAATTTGACCTTCACTCTTATAATAAACTAGATAAAATCTTTCATCACTTGTTTGATCTTTCAAGAAACAGTATCAAACATCAACATGTTTACCTATTCCTTGCAAAATAGCACCTCTGAATAACTTTATGGTTGAAATATTATTACAAAAATGTTAAATTATACCTTTAGTTCCTTTTTCGTAGTAAAATATTAATTTGGTCTCTTTATTTTTTTTTATCTCAATTTGATTTCTATTTTGTAAAATTTGATGTAATCAAGTCCTTTTCATTAATGGTGCGGTAACAACGTTAAAAAGGTATCACGTGTCAGTTCCTGGATTTTTTTAATTTTTTAATTTTTAAAAATTTTTATTTTATTTTATTACTTTTTTTAATTGTTTAAAATATTAAAAAATTTCTACGTGTCAATTTGACATCGTGCCACGTGTTAGTGACAGTGTGATGTGGCAGTGACAGTGTCACATGTCACTATTATGTTAGGTATCATTTTCTCATTCTCAATTTAGTCATTGTATTTTTATTTGTCTCAATTTATGTAAAAATTGAGCAATTATGTCCCTCTCCAAATTGAAACCAAGTTTAATTTTTATATAAATGATACACAAATATTTCTATCAAAATTGATATTTCTAGTAAATATTTTGAACAAGATTAAGTTTATTTAAATTTATATTCTACATTAAACTTTATTTAATTTTTTTTAAAGTTGTTAATAGATTTTTTTTTCAATAAATTATATTGATAATAATTGAAAACAAATAAATTTAAAATTTGAAAACAATTTTAAATAAAGTTGGATATGAAACTCAAATTTAAATAAATTTAGTTTTGTTAAAAATATATAATAAAAATATCAATTTGAATGAAAATATTCAATTTAATAAAATATTTGTATAACATTTATTTAAAAGTTATTTTTTTTTCAATTTGTACACATACGAAATTGCACAATTTTTACAAAAATTGAGACTAAATTGAGACAAAATAATAAAACAGGAACCAAATTAAGAATGAGGAGATACAATTGGCATAATAGTGACACGTGGCATTGTCACTGCCACATCACACTATCATTGCCATGTGGCATGATGTCAGCTTAACAGTTGGCAAATTTTTTTATTTTTTTTTAAATGAAAAAAAAAATTCAGGAACTGATACTTGACATTCCTTTAACGTTATTACTACACTACTAATGAAAATGACTTAATTGTATTAAATTTCCTAAAATATAGACCAAATTGAGATAAACAAAAAATTGAGGGTCCAAATCGATATTTCGTTACGAAAATTGGACCAAAGGCATAATTTAACCTTACAAAAAAATAAGAGTAGGCCTTTTTTTTCTTTAAATGGACTTCCTTTAGAAGCTTTCTTAGACAAATGGTTGACAAAACACATGTTGATACTACTACAAACTTTGCTTTTACTCTTGATAGAGTAATAATTGGTTGCTTTTAAGAAGACCAAGAAACAATTGTTGATCCTATCTTGAAGACATAACCAAATGTATTTTTCCTATCATCTGGTCACTAGCAAGTGATTATTCGTATAGTCCATCAAATTCAATTTCTCTCCTTTTTTTGGTACAACATTTCATACTCATTTGTACCTTGCAAAAATATCTAAGAATTCTTTTTGTTGCTTGGAGATGTAATTCCTTTTGGTGTTCCATGAATCTATAAATGGGACATAGACCATACATTATATTTAACCTTGTCGTAGTGAGATATATCAAGCTTCCCACACTTTGCTTGTACATAGTGTAGTCAATATTTCTTCCATTATCATATTTTACTAACTTCAAACTTGTATTTGTTGATGTGCAAATTGGAAATTGGATTGTAGTTCCCCATTTGAAACCTTCTTAGAATCTCTCACATATATTAATTAGTTTTATTTGATTGGATAACCTCTACAATAAGGAAATAATACATTATTCCAATATTAGACATGTCAAATTCGATTATTATTAACCTTTTAAACTTATCAAAATAGTATAATCATTTCTAGTAAATAATAATTTGTCAACATACAAACAGACCATAAAAAAGTGTATACTTATAAGGACAATTTTTTGAAAATCTAATATAAGAAAATAAACTTTTGTACAATTATACCTAGTCGGTGGGAATTGCTCAAATCCATATAAATCTTTTTCTTTATTTACACACTTGATCAACTATTGTTTTATAGTTTTTAAAATTTGATAAAGCTTCACAATGTTCCTTCAAGAAGTAAACCCAAGTTTTTCTACTTAAGTCAATAATGAAGGTGATATGATATCGTTTACCTTCATTTCAAATGGGATTAATTGTCCTATAAATATCAAAGTGCATAATCTCCAATAGTTTTCTTCCTCTCTTAGATTTTTCTTTCATAAATGGTTCTTGGTGTTACTTGCTAAGAAAACATTTCTCACATGTATATTTAAGACTAAAGAAATATGGAAGGTCAGCTATCATATTTTTCTTTTGAAGTGTGTGTAAATCTCCAAGACTAAGATGACCATAACGAGTGTCTCAATTGCACTTGATTGATTGAACTTGTTTCATAACATGATTAAGGTAAAGAGAAAACATTTAGTTTGTTGTTACAACCACTTGAGTGATCGATCACAATCTTTCATCTAGAATTTGACATAGGCCATTTTTAATTATCATATTGTAATCCTTTTCTTGCAACTAACTCATACTTAACAAATTGATCTTTGAATTTGAGACAAAAAAAAGACATTAGACATGTTTTAAGCAACACTATTTTTAGTTAGGAAAGTTACCTCCCCTTTTCATATCATTAAGACTGTAGAATGTTTTCAAACTTCACATTATCTCTATAGGATTCATCGAGAATGAAAAATACAGACTTATTTCCACTCATGTGATTAAAGCACCTAGTGTGTAAATACCATAATTTTCTGGTCATTGGCTCCTTTTCATGACAAGCCATCAACAATAACATTTCTCCAACTTGTTATTCCTCCTTTTTGTGAAATGTGACACTTCACCTTGTGCATTTGACAAATTTTGTTACAATTCTGATTTATAATGACAATAGTTGTGACGTTGATAGCATTCCACATTTGTTTGCTAATTTGCTTTATAACCACCTCATCCCCTCCCTTCTTCCTAAGATTGTATTTTTTTTATGTTGATTTTGTTGATAACCATAGTTTCCTTTGTCTCAACCTTTGTCATATCCTTTATCTTTACCTATATTGTCGTTGCTTGATCCATATCCTCTTATCTACTTTATCTGAATGATCATATAAGGTTTTTAATGTTAATTCTACATTGTCTTAATGTTGTAACTTTCTTTCATGAACCAATAATGAACCTTGCAATTCATCAATGGATAAAACATCAATATTTTCTTTTATTCCTCAATGGAACAAACCATATAATTAATTTTTGGTATCAATGAGTGCAAAATTTTTTTTACTACAATCACATCTTATATTTTCTATCCACCTGTTCTCATCTTACTGATGATGGCCATTGTTCTTCTGAAGAAGACAGAAACAGACTCCCCAAATTTCATTCTATGAATTTCAAACTCTAAACGAAGTTTTTGAAGTAGTTGCCTATTTGCTTTAGCTAATCCTTGGAATTTCTTTTTCATTGAATCCCAAATTTCCTTTGATATATCTTTGAAAACAAGATTAGTTTATTAGTTGCTTGGAAAAGATAATTATTTTTTTCTTAATATCCTTTAGTTTGAAAGCTTCAACTTCTTTTTTCTATGTATATGTTAATGTTATGTTCTCAACCAACTTTAGTATTACCACAGAAGCTATATGTCAATACTACTGAGGTCTAAAACAATTTTCCATCAACATACTTTAATGATCACAATGACCATCAAAGTAAGAAATTGCTCACAATACAAAATATTAGAGGCCATTTTATTTTTGTTTATGATAATATGTCGTTAACAACTCGATTATCACTTTTATATGAACAAATATAATTTAAACAATGAAAAAAATAGTGTTTGAAAGGGTAACTGCTAATGGTAATTATGGATTGGATTTTTAAAAATCCAATCCAAATCTATAAAATTGAGTTAAATTGTAGATCCAGACCTCCTTTTGATCCAAATATTTGGATAAGTTCTAAATCTAAATTAAAATATTTTGATCCAGTTTTAAATCCAGATTCATTTCTAAATTCTTAGTTTTAATGAAAATTAATTTTTTTATAAATCTAATTTTAATTTTAAATCTATATTTATTTATTTAATACATAAATATATGAAAAGTTAAACAATATATAATATATAATAATATTATAATTTAAGAATATTAAAGATTAATGAAAATATATTATATAAAATCTTAATATTAAAATTAAAACTAAAAATTCCACCACTTCAAATCATCATTACAAATCTTTTGATGCAAAACTTGTAGTCTGTGATTAGTCAAATATTTACAAACTCATGTATATAGAAAAAAAAAAACTATTCTATTTGATATAACAACTTAAAATTGTGCAAGATCAATTACTACAATTTCTGATAAACATTAAATTTTAAAATGAAGCACACGTGATTAGCCTAATTTGTTTTTGTTTTTCTCTTTTTATTTGTAATGAAGACGTCTTTGGGTAACACTACTTCATTTCAATAATGATTTAAGTCGAAATTGTGCATGGTAGCATAACTTCAATATTACGTGGTTTAAATTTAAGTCATGCATGATTGACACAACCTTAATATATATTTGATGATAAAATCCTCCTCTAAGTACACAACTTTTTAGTATAATCTATTAGAATTTTTTTTTTTATATTTTTGTGTTTAAGTTTAGAAATGAAAACTACATAATAACAATTTATATATGTTGATAATTTTAAAAAAAAATATGCATTTTAGTTAAGTTGAAACAATTGTACTCATTTAGTAAATTTTCCTTTTTCTTCTTTAGTACCGATATGTTTAGTGCATATTTAGCCTTTGGTCGATATCTGTCATTATATTTGAAATTTCATTGCATCAAATAACAATTAACTTACTCGAAAAAATAAAACTGTGTATACCAATATCCCCTAGTTCATAGGACACTACAATATACCAACATACAATCCTATAACTTAATAATAATAATAAAAAAAACCGAGCAATATTCCAGGGAAAAATAATTTGATCCATGAGAAAAGTAGCATAATTTTGCTCAATTTTCATGTTGAATGATTAACTTAAACTTTTCAAGAAAAAAAAATAATATATATATATATATATATATATATATATATATATATATATATATATATTTATA
>Ga0209589_1006231_pt1 | contig 19849 bp, 9 predicted proteins | sample CowpeawhiteBW_FD_187525 | JGI IMG/M metagenome (GOLD analysis project Ga0209589, IMG submission 187525) | Root nodule microbial communities of legume samples collected from California USA - Cow pea white BW (SPAdes) (version 2) | ecosystem: Host-associated > Plants > Roots > Nodule | place: USA... | reverse complement strand
GGAGAGGACCAAATTGAACCTCTTTAGAAAATTGGGGTACCAAATTGAACATTCCTAAAGTTCGGGTACCACATTGAACTTTCCGAAAAAGTTTGGGTACCAAATGTGTATTTATACCTATAAAATATTAGTAACTAAAATTTGAGTATTTCCAAGAACATTTTTTTGGGCTGTTGTCCAAATTTCATGAGTTATGCCCTAGAACAACTATTTTCTGAAATTTGAGGCTCCATATTGAATTAGGGCTAAATATGTTTTTGGTCCCTCAAGTTTTAGTAAATTTTGGAATTAGTCCCTCATCAAAACTTTATACCAATTTAGTCCTTCATCTTTCAAAATGCGTGAATTTAGTCCTTTTAACCAAATTTTGTTAAGTTTATTTGATGTTTCAAGCGCATTTCATGATAGTATTTAAGTTAACATTGAAACAAAAATGTGTCGAATAGTGTAAATAATTTAAATACTATCATGAAATGCGCTTGAAACGTTAAAAAAACTTAACAAAATTTGGTTAAAAGGACTAAATTCACGCATTTTGAAAGATGAAGGACTAAATTGATCAAAAGTTTTGATGAGGGACTAATTCAAATTTTCGCTAAAACTTGAGGGATCAAAAACATATTTAACCCTATTGAATTAATTAAACCATGCGAGACATAATAGTTTTTTGCTTCCCATATATATGGGATGCATTTCATAGCACCTTGGCATAATATTATTAAATTTGGGTGTGTTTTCATTGTTTTTTTTATAATAGTGACATTTTTTGTCAAATAAATAAAATATAATAAAATTAATATATATATATATATATATATATATATATATATATATATATATATATATATATATATATATATTAAGTTAAATATGTTTTTGGTCCTTTAACTTTCAGTAAAAATTGGAATTAGTCCGTTTTTTAAAGTTTGGAGGCATTTAGTTCCCTAACTTTGAAAATACATGAGTTCAGTCCTTTTAAACACATTTGTTAAGTTTATTTGACGTTTTAAATGTGTTTCATGATAACATGTGTCTCATGATAACATTTCAGCTAACATTAAAGCGGAAATATGTCAAAATGGTGTAAAAGAACTCCAATACTATCATGAAACTCATTTGAAACATTAAATAAACTTAACAAAATTTCGTTAAAAGAACTAAATCCACACATTTCTAAAGATGGAGGACTAAATTAGACTAAAGTTTCAAAGAAGAACTAATTTTAATTTTTACTGCAAGTTAAGAATCAAAAACATATTTAATAAATTTTTTTTCTTTGTTCACTATGAAACCAAGGTACATTATATGCCATAGAAGGGTTGAAACCAAGGTACATTATATTGTTATACAAGTTTTCTCCTTCTTTTGTTCAATATCATATATTACCATGGATCGTGATTTTCCTGTTTTTCTTTTCTCTCTCTTCGTCCTCTCATATTACCAGAAATTTTGCTTTTAATTTAATATAAACATGTTTTAAATATTAGATTTTTTTTAGTAATTTTAATGTAATAAAGATTACAATTAAAATGATATGCTAAAAAAGATGTCGTATTGATAATAGCATCCTAGGAAACAAACACAACCAAATACTAGGTTCTTCCAACAAGATTGCGTAGAAATGAAAGATATAAAGTGGCTATATATATAAAAGTTGGAAGATTATTTTCAAGTTCATGCATATGTAGTAAGTTTCTTTTTCAATCCGCACGATTGGAAGTGATTGAAAACTTATAAACATGTGTAACATTTTTCTTCCTATGATTTTGATGTCAAACATGGGTGAACAGTTGTAACATAACGTTGAAAGTAAACCCTAGATTAGGTATATGTGTATGCATCAAGTGCATGAGATTCTTTGAAAACAACTAATAACCTAACTTAGGATTGGACCACATTAAACTATCAACAATTCACACCAATTTAAAAAATCATGCATTATTAAATTACAACCTTTTATAAGTCTTGCCACTTTTCAATCTAGCTAGTGATATAGCTAGTATATGTAGGCTTTATCTCCTACCTCCATAGACATACAAGTGGCCTGTGATGAACATATCAGTATATATTATTAATATTCCAATGTATACAGAAAAAATATATATGATTTTTTTTTTTTAAATACATTGTATACCTTTAATATTTAAAAAGGTACACTTGTTTTGATATTTTAAATTATATTAATTTTTTTTGTTTATTAATATCAATGTATTTTGAAAACTCAGTACGAATAATACAAAGAAAATTAGCAGAAAATCTGGACTTAGAAAAGTTAATATTTGCATGTTTTAGAAATCAAAAGAGGCATGTTGATTTCCACACAAAGAAGTTCCCCAAAGCTCAGGTAGATGAATAGTCACAACTTGTGTATTTGTAACCCTAAAAAGTTTGTGGAAGAAAATCACAAAATGTATATTTGGCAAATTGAAGCTTTAGTGAATGATTTTTTGGTGATAATGACAATTAGTTAGTCGTATTCTCTGTTGATGTTGGAATACATTATTCATTAAGATCCAATTAATGATAATTAATTGTTGCTTTACTTTAAGTCACCAACGAATCTGAAAAGTGAAAAATCAAATCATTAATTTATCAAAATCAAATTATTTATTAAGTTACAAAAAGTTCAATAAAAATAAAATCACTCTCTATGTTTATGTGTCGAGTAATTTTTTATAACACTTAAAGCAAAATCAACTCATCCAATTTCCACTGAAAAAGAATTCACACAAATAAAAATAACTTATTTTTAATTACATAGTTATTACTATATAAAAAAATTAGAGACTTCTCCTTCAAAAATTATTTTCAGGTCTATACATTATCATTGGTGTTATAAATATATTCAAAACTGTAATATATATATATATTTGTTTTTAAAGACATGGATATGGCAATAGTTAAATAAGAACTTAATTAGAAATAAGTGAAAAATTTTCGACGTCAAATTTCTGTATACACAGTTAAGATTAGTGTTTAGTAATTTCATCGCGGATTTATTTTTGTAATTAAAGGAGAAAATTATTTATAAATTACTTGTAGTCTGAGTGTTTAAGGGGTGTGAAGTATTTTAGTTATTAAAACAGTATCAATACAATGCAGCACCACCATACATTGTTTAAAACACAAATAATAATTTGTTCACTTCAAATTATTCTGTTTTCTTTATTTTACAATAACAACATTGGCATTTCTTTATTTAGTTCTCTAAAATAAGAATATACTCTACAGAATAATTTAATAATTTACTTTTTTACATTTGAAACTCCAAACTTTAAATAAATAAAAAAATTATCATAGAAGGTGTACAGTGCCTAGTAGCTAAGATTTAGGCACCTGGAAAAGGACAGCACAATGGAGTTAGGTATGGTGTGGGAACTTTGTTGTGCTTTTATATTATCATCGTGAATTTGGTCCTATACCCAAAATTCAATGAATGAAGCCACTTTTATCTATTTTCCATATACAAAATGCTTAATATCTATCTCTTGTCATTGTTTTAGAATGGTGGATTCTAAATCCTAGATACTATTTGAACTTTTTCTTTATTAAATTTTATCATGAAAGAAAATTAAGAAAAAAATTAACATTAATTTCTTCATAGAAGTTGTAAAGTTTTTATATTAAACTAGTGTGAAGAAGCTTATTTCATTTTTTTTCTTTCCTAAAAGTTCTTACGATGAAGCTTGCTCAACTATATCCTTGGTTTATGTGTGTTTGATTTGAATAAACACACATTATTAATATTAAATTTCATTTTACTCAAAACTAGTCTCACAAAACATTAATGTTGAACGAAATTTAATGATGTTTCAAACACACGTTTCTTTCGTTTATATTTTTAAATGATTTGAAATTTTAGTTAATATTTTTTTTTACACTTCCTATTTTGATTTTATATTAAAAAGGTTATTCTTGACTAAAATTAATTAAAATAGTTGAATTGATCCAACTACTATACTCAAGAATAAGATATATAATAATTTTAAACTGAAATAAATGTTAGTTCCGAAAAAGAGAGTTTGAATAAAGTTTAAGAACTACCTTTAAATATTTTTACAAATAAGTCCATTGGACACTGATAAAGGGCTCTTCTATGGTTTCATAATTAAGTTGACAATGTTTTTCGGCAACATTTTACAACAAAGGAATGCAAAATCATGTCTAATGGAAAAAAGTAGAAACACTTTGTTTCTATAATAGTTCACTCCTAATTCGAGCTACTTTAAGTTCTTCGGCACAAAAAAAAAGCTTCCACTAATAAAAATAATGTTTTACAAAAGATTATGTTTGTACTTCTAACTTATAATAAGTAACAAAGTCACTTATGACTATCCTATAAACTTTCCATGAGTTTTATTCTAATCTCAAATTCGCTAAGTGACATCGTTAGGATCAATTATCACATATGAGGTATTGTCCGTTTTAGAACTTGGAATTCCGCTACGATTTTATCCTTAAAAGGTGTATCAAAAGGTTGAAGGAGGAAGATGTATTTAAACCGCCATTGGCCTCGACCCCTAAGGAATGTGAGATTATTGGATGTACTAGAACAAACTCTCTTTTCAAGGGCTAGGGGAGTTTTCGTCCCCATAGACAGCGCCAATATTCCGATCCCAAGTCTGGCGAGTGATATCATTAGGGTCAATCACCACATTCAAGGTATTGTCTGCTTTGAAACTCGAAGTTTAGTCACAATTTTGCCCTTAAAAGGCCCCTCAAAGGGTTAAAGGAGGAATGTGTATTTAAATTGTCCTTAGCCTCAACTCTTGAGTGATGTAAGACTTTTTGGTGTATCTAAACAAGCCCCCAGTTAAGGACTAGGAACATAGATTTGACAAGAACAAATTTAAACACAAGAAGAACTATTTAGAAAAAAGCACAAAATCTCTTGAAACTATACTATAATAAGTTGTTTATTTACAAAGTTCATACTAAATGAGTAAATATAAAATATAAGTTCTCTCTACTATCACGTTATAGTATTGGTTCACTGCCTAGCTTCATCGTTATTGTACTCTAATGAGTGATGGGTTTCATACCCATTTTGCAATTCATGAAATTTAGGAAATATGCTTGAGATGTTCGGTGAATTGAAACGAAATAGAAAAGGATGAACCGATTAAACAAACACACAAATGGAACATTGATTAAAAAGGGAAAACACAATCATGGATACTTAATGAGTTGTGAACGTAAGCAGAATTGAATGCGAGAATCAAATAGAAGAATGGAATGGGTGGGGGAAGCCACACCAATTGGGGATAACACTAATATTAATGAAAAAGAGTCACCACTTGAGTTAAACACTCATGATAAGACCTAAGAGAGACTCACTCCTTTCTCACATAAAGGTGCAAAGAAATTCTCAATTCAATATGGTCAAATTTATCTTACAATGAAGGTCAAACCCATATTTATAGTGGAAGGTAAGCGAACCTAAAATTAAGTCAAAATAAACAAGGTTTATCCCCTAATTACAAGACTTAATTAAAGAAAACACAAAACAACATATGCAGGCCTTTTAGAATGTGTATGCGCTCACTAGGCATCATTCCTATTGATGGGCATCGACATTGGCAAACATTGGCCACAAACTTCATCCTCGTTGGGCAATACCCTCTCATCATTGGGCGATGTCGTCCCCGCAGGTGTTGATTGGCCACTAACTTGAATGGGTGCACCAGTTCTTCCCGTTGTGCACTATCTGTTGGAGTGGGGGAGAATGCTGTTGAAAGCCCTTAATGCTTACTACATTGAGTGCCACTCTTCTTCATGCAATTCCTTCTATGATTAGGCTTTCATCATCCTTCCCTTCTTGGAGAGAATTTGCCCACGAATTCTAGAATATTCTACACACAAACATAAGTCAAAGAAGACAAATCTTGGTAAGAGGAGTGGTCTCCAATTTTCTCTTTTGGAGTCTCCACCTTAGTATTGGAAGTTATAATCTAATTGATCATATGAGTAATTCAATAGATGACTATATTCATTTAAAGCTCTCAAATGTCTTGATCATATTATGGATACGTTGTCTCTATCTTGTTCTTGCTCTTTTAATATTAATTGAGTTTTAATATTATTTGAAAGCAATATTAAATTATTTGAAATGGTTAATCTGATTATCAATAGTTAAAATATTTTTATCAAGGCACAACGATTAAAATTATCTTTTTATAACTATATTCTAAAGAGAAAATGTTTTAAATCAAACGATTACTTTACATGCACATGTAGAAACATTTTATGTGATTGAAAATTAAATTGATCTTGATTGATATTAGCAAATATTATAATACTAACAAGATATTTCAAAATATGATGCACAAGTTTCCTTCAATAGGTAAATTTAAATATTGGAGGGAAGAACAAAATCAAAGGATACCAACTCAAGCTCTCTCTAATTTAAGAAAGGAAGTAAAAGAACTAAGAGTCTTAGTGAAAGCAATTCAAAGACTTGAAGAGTCAAACAAAAGAATTTATCAAGCCATTCCTTATAAAGCACAATTACCAAGATGTTGATCAAGGTTATGAAATTCAAAGTCCTCAACAACTATCATTTCAACATTTATAAAAAGGATGACAAACTAATCATGGAAAAGAACAACAAGTGTTACATACATGGGAAAAAGAATTACCAAGTGCAAGTTTGAAATAATAATGAGTTCATATAGTCAAATTTAGAGAAAAGAGTCTTCAGAGAAATACAATTGGGTTGCATGCTTAAATCATTGTAATATTTTTCACTTTGTGAAGTTTTACCTAGTGAGATAAAATTGTGCTATCTTTCTTTGAGAGTATTTTTCTCATCTTATTTTAGATTTGTTAATCTCAATAGGAGATTAAGAAGGTTATACTTGGAGAGGTTGATACTTGTGGTACCTAGAGAGGTTGATACTCGTGTTACTTCGAGAGGCTAATTGATGGAAAAGCTCCTTCCAAGTTATATGACTCAAGCAAGGTGGAGACTCCCAAATGAGTGGCGGTTTGCAGAAGCTTGATGGTGGTGGAAATATGATGTGCATATGGTGGTTTTGATGTGATGAAATGAATGCTCTTCCTCCAAGCTATATGACTCAAGAAAGGGGGAGGCTATGGTGGTGTTTGAGTGCTCTCAAGAGAAGTTGGGCCAACTCTTAAGGAAGGGTGGCTAGAGGAAACCTAGAAGGGGTGCTCAAGCCTTGGTGACCTAAGTTGAGTAGTATGGCACAAAATTGGCAATATAACTTTACTCAAATCAAAGGTGGCTTACATGGGGGAGACACCTTTATTTATAAGTTTAGGTAACCCTAAAGGTGTCTCCAAATTGTAGAAGAAAAACCCTAATTCTACTCCTTGGATAACAAGGCAAAAATCCTCTCCATTAAGAGGATGACACATTGCCACTACTAAGGAGGAAGTCCCTCCATTAGGAGCATGACACATGGCAAGAGCATGTGCCTCACAAAAGATAGCAACTTGGAGACCACTATAAACAAAGGCCCATAAGCTTCTAGAAGGTTTTGCTCTCTAAGCTAGGTTTTTACCCTAGATCCATGAGTCTCCTTAGGGCCTATCTCCTCTAGGCCATAAACCCTACAATACAACCCTAGGCCAAAATATAAGACCCCAAAGAAACCTAGACTAATTGGCCCATTATATAAAGCATAAAATAAACCTAATCTACTAAGAACTCATTGATAACCCATGATGATAAGAGCTTAGACCCACCTTTTGTAACATCTCGGTCAGATATTACTAATTTTAAATAATAAAAAATAGATATAAACAAAACTGCATTTATTATACTGTCTTTTCCCAAAATGAGGGAGAATTAAATACCATACATCAATTGTCATATCAACAATAATCATAAATTAAACTCCAAGTCTTACAATTTCAAAACTATTTATAAAACCAAGTTACAAAATAACTAAAATAAGCTGAAATCATAAAATTCCCATGCTGCCTTGCTCCGATCTATGCCTCACTAGCACCACCTGCAACATCATTTGCTATCGTGTAATGCATTACACGATCATCACCAAACACAAGCAGATAGGGTGAGCTAACATATACATATATAGATACAATTCAAATATATATACACACACTAATCAAGGAAACACTATCCTCTGATTCCATACCACATGGTCACTACCATGTTATCCATGTTCTACATCTTTTGATGATAACCTCAAGACACCCTTTGTTGCCACCACCTACAAGCCACAACTTGAAGAACACGTGAGGGAAATCATGCTATGGACCACACTCTGCAAAGCTAGGTGGAGTTCCCAATACAAACCATAATTCGTACTCTTGACACAAGATTATCACATCATTGGCCATAACCTATGATTGCTTAATCGAGTGGAGACCTTTCGTACGAGCCACAACTAGCACACTCACATTGGTAACACACACAATTCTAAGCCAAAACTCAAGGAATATCCCGTGTCCATCCTCTATCTTGAGCCACAACTTAAAAGATGTCATTCTAAGCCACAACTCAAAGAATGCCACGTGTTTACCCTCTATCCCGAGCCATAACTCAAGGGATACCATTACGAGCCATAACTCAAAGAATACTCCAGCAAGTCTACCTTTAAGGTACCATCCAAAGCTTTGTAGACCACGCACATCCAAATCACACAAGCCTCTGCCCATGCACTATCGTTTGGTGCTGCTCCAGAGACGCCAGGCAAAAGCCAATTCCAGATCGCCTGGTAGAAGCCTCAGCCCGCCAAGCGCCACGAGTTGTAGAGCCCAATGTTATTCCAATCATCGCCTAGCGGAACGTTCCTGTCGCTAGGTGCTAAGTGGTCCATACCTCATTGTCTTTGTAGCTACCTATTAGCACTCCAATTTTGGTTAATTTTCCTTTCTAAAAATTTAGTTTTAGTTTAAATAAATATTAGTTTGTCTTTAATTAACTAGTTTTTGCTAATTGCTTAGGAAATTTTAGTTTTCAAAAAAATGTGATAAAAAGGTTAGTTTTAATATAGTTTTGTTCTTGTAAAAACTCCCCTTTTTAGAATAAATTTGTTCTGTTTGTCAGGAAGTCCTCTAATTCGTGCTCAATTGCATATGAGCCCCTACCTTGGTCAACTCAATTGAGTGGTCAAAATGCAAAAGGAAGGCATTGTGCATCGTGATCCTTTGATGCGTGAACCCTTGATGCACTAGGAAGTTTCTGATCCAAGGTGGCACGACTAAGAACCCAAATGTCGTGATCAAGGGAGAGGATTGGAAGATCAAGAGGAGAGGTTGAGGGTTGAGGTGTGATGAAATCGTGCTAGAGTCGAGATTGCGTGATCAAAATGGAGCAAGATCAAGTCTGACTCGAGGGCACAATGTCAATTGGTGCAATATTGCGATTCTGGTTTGAGAAATGGGTTAGGTCTAAAAAGGGTAGATTTAGGATTTGTGGGTGATGTAAGACCGAGAAAATTAAATAATTATTTAATTAATGCAGGTAATAGAAGCCTTTAAGGAATTTAATGCGGAGTGTTGTGATGTGGAAAAGTACTAGCTCAAGTGGTTGAGAGTGCTTTGATTGTGTGAGAGGACTTGGGTTCAAGTCCAGTGTATGCCAATTGTGTGTTATTTTAATCTATCCTAAAATTATAGAAATTATCACGAAACATAATTTGGTTGAATGGTTGTGCATTAACTTTGTAATTAGGTGGTTATGTGTTCAAACCTTGCTAAGAACAAAACTAAACTTCCTTTTTGCCAAACTTCCTTTTTGGCATGGATATGAAAGGGTTTAAGAACCCTAACAGCTAATGGAGAGGCAACCTAGGGGATGGAAAACACTAGGTTAATACTCATTGAATGGCCTTAATCATCATTTTTTTATTTAAAATTCGTTTTAATGAATTAAAGGGTAATTAAGAGAGAATTAATCTTGAGAAAGAAGGGAATTAGAGAAAGGAGTGTTGCATTTTTCGTGTGAGGGTTAGGCAGAGGTTTTCCAGAGTAATTCATATTGTGTGGAGCAAAGAATTGGAGTGAAAACCATTGTTGGAGAGGGAGCAAAGGCAAGGGAGCTTTTGGGTTAAAGACCCACACACCCAAATTCGAATTTGAGCGAGGATTCCAGGTAAGGGGAGCTGTTCTCACATGATTTTATTCATATTTGATGAATTGTGGTATGATATGATCGAATGCATGAGAAATTCTCTTGTTTGCGCTGATTCTCGAAGGTTTCTGGGTTTGTGGCCAGAAATCGCCTGATGGAAATGCTTGTGCCGCCAGGTGACTCAACTCATCTGGCCCATTTTTCACGGGTTCTAGTATGAACTGCCTGGCGGTGAGGGAGAAACCGCCAGGCGACATGTAGTGGTTGGTTGCAGTCTTTTCATTTCTGTGAAATTGTCCGTGAAAGAGTCTCTATTGAATGGCTATATTCATGTATTTACTTGAGAATGATATTTTTGTTACTATTGTACTAATTATGTATGAATTTGGAACTTACAAATACGAGCGGCAAGGTTCATAGAGTAGGACTACGAGCGGGGAGGTTCGTAGAGGCAGGACCACGAGTGGGCATGTTCGTGTGAGCATCATATTCCTGAGTCCAAGGCTAACTATTTGTGTGATTAAAGGTTGAAAAGCCTTGGGGATTAAGATCTTGGACAAGAACTAAGTAGAATGAATAAGATGGGTGCCTTATTTATATATTCTATTAATTTATATAATATTTCTAACTTTATCAGCTCACCCTTTCTGTTTGTGATTGGTGATGATCGTGTGATTCGTTACACGGGAGCAGATGATGATATAGGTGATGTTGTGGATGCGCAGACGACAGAGTGAGGGCTAGCTGGGATTAGAGCTAGGAGATTTTACTATGATTTCATTTATGTTAAAGGATTTTGGAAGTTGTACATTTTTATTACTACTACTTTATAAATGTTGGTGCGTTGTTTGAACATTTTAAATATTTCCTGCGTTTGAGAATAATAATATTGCGACGTTTTAATTTCTTTTCCTTTATTTATTTATTTACTTAAGTAATATTCCTTACGGATGTTACAGGTGAGCCCTAGCGTGTGCGCGAAGAGATATTTGTGTAGAGGCTAGGGTTCGAGGAAGGTCTGGCGCGAGAGTGAGAAGAGTGCATTGTAATGGGGTTCCTCATTCTCTGATGAGCACAAAGTAACCTTCAGAGATTGAGGTTTTCTCTAGTGTGTTAGGTAGTCTCACATAGCGAATCACGACCGCAAAGTGGTTGGGATTGTGCTAAATCTTACTTACCTTCTATTGAATTCTTATTTTCATTGCTTTAAATCTGTTTAGGTGTTTTAGTTCCTCGATTTTGATTTCACATGCCTAAATCTAGTCTTTTTTAGTGTTTCTTTTGTTTTAGTTGTCTTTTAAATTTTGTTTTGGTTCTGAATTTTCTAGTTTCATAATTGTGTAGTGCTCTCACACACATTTGCATTTGCATGTTCTAATTTCCAGGTTTATTATACTACATCATTCATATTTTCTTTTCCCTAGCATATCATGCATCTAGAATGAATTAGATTAGATAATGCTACATGTTTCTTGTTACATCGTCCACACTAGCATTGGGTCTAGAACATGAGCTTAGTGGACTTTGGTTTTGCTGATTAATCTTTCTACTGCCACATGGTTTGATGCACATTCTCATCTAGTCCCATTTGCATTCCTTACTGTCACAGACCATTTGTGATGCAAGGTTCAATCAAATTGGTGGGCATAATGCATTTCTGTTTTATTAGGTCAGCGGTTGCAGATTCTGCCTTGTTGCTGCCATAGCATTTTCACACATGTTCACTTGAGTTTGGCAGTGCATCTTTCAAATTCATTCCATATTTAATTCAATTCACCATCCCACATTCCATTAGATTCTCCCCATGCATTGCATTTGAAAGTGAATGGAATCGAGTGTGCTACCATCGTAAATTGGATATATAAAATCATGTCCAGCTGCACTTGGTTTCATTTCAGTTTGTGATCATACACTAGTATTTTGGGTTGCATATGAGATTGTATCTATAGGTGTTCATATTTCCATTTTTGTTGAAATTTCGGAATTGATGGATGGGTAGATGTAGCGTATTATTTCTCAATTGAATTTCATTTCAAAAATATAGAATTGTTGGATTAAACGTTTTGAAACATTTTGATTCATAGAAAATTGTTTTTTCTAACATTAACCAAACTTACAATTTTTTGTATTAAAGGAAATAACATGAAACCAAAATGGAATCTCAATTAATTTTCTATCTTAGATCCAATGAAAGCCTATAGCCTTTTTGGAGGAATAGAATATTTTCTATCTCATCACTTTTTTTATTTACTTTTTGTTATTATTATACACTTAGTCTAATTAAAAATTAATTAGATATGAAATATTATAAATTTAGTTCACTAAAGAATATATGTGATCACTTAATTTTATGTTTTTAATAGATTTAAAGTAATATGATATCAACATTTTTCAAATATACAAAATTCTCTCTCTAATGTCAAAAATTTCCCATGGGTGTAATATGCTATCTTTTCATTGTTTCTTCTTAACTATTTTTAACACTTTAAAGATACAGACATTTGCATTGTCAAGTTAAACTTTAATAGGTATAAATGGTAGTTTATACCTATTGATAATATTTTGTATGAAATTCAGATTCTAACCTTATATTATTGGTTTTGTGGTGAAATTGAATCATTAGTTTATTATTTAGCTCAGTTAGACATTTTTTTCTTCATAATTTTTTTTGTCTCTTAGTTTTTTATTCCCTTACTTTTGTTCTTCAAATTAGTTATGTTTAACAAAACATATCATATCCTTTTAAATAGATTATATATAATTGTAGAGTTGTCAAAATGGGTTATAACTAAGGATGTCAAAAAAATTCGTACCCGCGGATATCCGTGGATAAAACCCGCAATAGGTAAGAAATTGATATTGTAAATGGATACCTGCGGGTAACGGGTACAGGTATTTTTACCCGCATGTTAACGGGGCGGGTACGAATATTATAGTATTTGTACCCGTGGATACCCGTACCCGCTATACTCTAATTTAAAATATAAAAAAAAACATGCTTAAAATATTAACATATTGATTTTGAATGAGTTATTTTTTTATCAATTAGTTTTTTTAAAAAAAAAATCATTTTTTTGTAAATTGTCATTCAATACTATTTAAATAAGTTATTTGGACTTTGTTTAAAATTTATGAATGTTATGTATGATATTTTATTTGAATTTATGATTCAAATGTGTTGTTAAATATTTGTTTTTATTTTTTTTGTAAATACTCATGGGTATCCGTGGATATCCGTGGATATTAAAAAATTATGCGGGTACCCGCATAATGGATACCCGACGGATATGGGTACGGGTACAAGGCATATATTTCTACAGTGGGTAGGATACGAGGGAGCTACTACCCGTACCCTACTCGCCCCATTGACATCCCTAGTTATAACCTGCGAGCCAACCTGACCCACCACAGGTTCGGGCCAAGTTGGGTTGAAAAAAAATTACAAATTTTGGTACGGGCCAAAAATGGACCCTACCCACTAAGAACCTAGCTCACTGACCCACCCATAAATTTTAAATAAATATTAAATTATATAAAAAACGAAAACCCTAATTGTTATTCTCTTTCTACTTCTCGTTTCCTCTTCTTGATGACTGCCTCTACATGCTTCTCTTTTCGTTTCTCTCCTCTTCATAGACTCCTTTTTGCTGCTCTATTCGAAGGTGATGGTGATATAGTTCTTATTCAAACACCCTAACTTCATCTTTCATGACTCTATCTCTCATCTCAACCTCATTTTCTATTTTTCTTTCTCCCTCATTACAATCTCATCTTTCTTGCATCTTAAATTTATTTGGAGTTAAATTTTTCATTACCATATTGTAATTGTACTGTTATGAAAAGGAAATAATATAAGACACAACAAATGGTGAACAAGCCTGCACATGCTAATATTTATGTCGAAAAAGTTTGTGACAATGAAGGACTCAACCACTGGATGTGAAACAATTAATTAATTAATGTTGAAACTTATATTATTGGGTGATAAAGAGAACCAAACAATCAGATGCAGATTCTTAAATTCTACTATTTGTATATTTAAAACTTGGAAATTGTTAAATTCATTAACACGTCCACGAGGGTAACTCCACTGCAACTTTATTTTTCTTTCATGTCATAGCAGGCTCATGAGTTCATGCATTGTGCTACAAGAGCGTAGATTTTATTTTATTAATATATGCTAAGATTTCTTCTAATATTTTATGGATTTTATTGTATTGAAATTTATGTAAATTTTAATCAGAATTATAATTAGGGTATTTTAGGATTGAAAAAAATTATATTTTTTTAATTAAGTGATCCAACCCGTTTAACTCCCCAACCCGTGGTGGGTCGGGCCGGGTTCGAATTTTTTTGGCTCGTTAATAAGTGAGATGGGTTGGGTTGACGTACTAAGTGATCAACCCGTGGTGGGTCGAATGACCCATTTTGACAGCTCTATATAATTGTATATTTGTAATTTAAATTTTTTTGCACCATCTTATATGTTTTCCTTCTATAATCACTTAATGATATTATGCTAATTGATTGATTACACATGTTTAATTTGATAGATGAATAAATATTAGATCAAGTGCCTTGTAATACACCAGAGTATTTAGTGGCACTAAATAAATTTTTAGATTTTTCCTTTCAACACGAAGCAAGTGCTAGCACGATAATATGCTCATGTAGTAAATGTGGCTTTACGAAATGGAAAACTCGAGAAGTAGTGTATGACCACTTGCTTCTTAAACCCTTGCTTGAAAGTTACACATTTTAGTGTCATCATGAGGAGACAATATCAGGGGAGCTTATATTGATAAATGGAGATAGAATGACAAATATAGAAAATGAAAATCCAATGCAAATAATGATAAATGATACATTTGGATTCTCTTACATGTGTACCAATGAATAGTCACATGCACAATTATTTGAACGTAATGACAAGGTTAAAAAAAATTGTTTGATTTACTTAAAGATGGGAAACAACCACTCTATAATGGATGTACCAAGTATTCAAAATTATCTTTCTTTGTGAAATTATATTACATTAAAGTTTTGTGTCGAATTAGCAACAAAGCAATGAATATGATCATTGACTTGTTGCATGATTCCTTTAAACATGCAAGCATCCCTTCATCTAATTACGAAGCAAAGAAGCTTCTCAACAAGCTTGGTCTTCATTATAATAAAACACATGTATGTCTTAATGATTATATGTTATATTGGGGAGAGAATGGAGGTCAAAAGGAATGCAAAAAGATGCAAGAGATCTGGGATGAAAGCAAAATGGTCATGGAACTGCTAGTGAACACAATTTGATAAATAAAAACAAGAACAACAAAAACGTTTCCAACAAAAGTTTTACACTACTTTCCATTGATCTCGTGATTGAAAATGATGTTTACGTATTCAAAGACAACTAAGAGTATGAGTTGACATGTTCAGAACAATAACAATGATTGGTTGATAAGACATCCTAGAGATTCAAAGGCTTGGAATACTTTTGATATAAAATATCCCGATTTTCATTTAAATCCTTGAAATGTATGACTGGCTTCAGTAAGTGATGGTTTTAATCCTTTTGGATCTTTGAGCAATAATTATAGTGTTTGGCCATTAGTTATCACTCCATACAACACTCCCTCATGGATATGTATGAAGGAAACAAACTTTATTCTCTCAGGCATAATTTCGCGAAAGTGAATGTCAGGTAACGAAATTGACATCTACATGCAGGCCTTTGTAGCAAAGTTGAAAAAGTTATGAGAAAAAGGTGTTTAAACATACGATGCTTCAAAGAATAAAGTGTTCATGATGTGAGCATGTCTATTATGGACCATTAGTGACTTTCTTAATCTTGGAATGCTTTTAGGATGGAATATTTATATTGGTCTAGTTGTCCATCTTGTAATATTTGTGCAAATCCACTTCTTCTTCCATTTAGCAGTAAATGGTGTTTTATGGGTCATTGACGATTTTTGTCTAGATGGCATAAATTTCGATTGAACCAAGTCCAATTTAATGGAAACATTAAGGATAGGAACCCACCAAACCAATTATTTGGCTTGTAAATTTTGGAGCAAGTCAAGAATATAAACATTACATTTAGGAAGAAACCAAAATCATTAGCTAAACAAAAGATAAATTGTAAAGAAAAACACCACTACATATCAAACACAATAATGGAAGAAGAAAAGAACATTCTTACAACTTCCATATTGGGAATTTAATTTGTTGGGACACAATTTGGATATGATGTATATTGAAAAGAATGTAAGTGGCAACATAATTTTTACGTTGATAAATGATAAAGACTTGAAAGGACTTGTAAGCAATGGGTATAAGAAGAGAACTTTGGCCACCAAATGATGGAAAAAAAGTTTCATGCAACTTTGTTTATACTAGAAAAGGAAAAGCTAGACATTTTGTTATTCACCTTGAAAAATGTTAGGGTGCTAGCTCGATATTCAAGCAACATTTCTAGATATTAATCAAAGAAAAATTTCTTGGTTAAAAAGTAATGATTGTCACATTCTAATGGAGCAATTATTGCCCTTGTTAGTTAGAAATGTGTTGCCTATCCAAGTTGCAACTATTTTTATTGATTTGTGCAAATTTTTTAAGTTACTATGTACTAAAGTGCTAAGCCATGATGAAGTAGACAAGCTTAAAGAACAAATTTTTCTTATAATGTGTATTGTTTCCTCCATCATTCTTCACGATTATGGTTCATCTTATGGTGCATCTAGTTGATGAAGCAAAATTTGGAGGAATAGTATATTATATATAGATGTATCCGGTAGAAAGGTATGGCCACTACCAAAATATGAGTAGAGGTAATTTGTATAATCATAATCATATGAGAGCCGATGGGACATACATAAATGAAGAGACTCAAATTGTTTGTGTCGGTAATTACTTATTTGTATGTTTTGTTCATTTTGTTTTTAAGTTATATTTATATCATGTAACTTAAATTATACAGGAGAAGATTGTTGAGATAGAGAATCAAGGAACTACTTCTATGGAATTCTTATCTAATGATTCCCTTGGTCAAGTGTTTAGAAAAGAACATTCAGATCGAGTACGAGGTTTGGGAGACAAAGTTTATCCATCCTAAGTTTTTGGACCATCACAAACCCACGATTTGGTGGCATTCCTACTTATGCTAATTTAGGTGAGCAAATATGTGTTTAAGAACTTCAAATTGAAGTTCAAGAGTTGAAAAGTAAAATAGAGACAAAGAATGGGAATATGAAAACAACGGCTACATTACTTGTACAACTCCTACAAAATTCATCAATGTCAATTCTTCATGAAGAACTTGATGTTGTAGTAAGTTTCTCCAATCATATATCATAATTAGTTATAAAACTTCAATCTATTCATAGAAATAACAAATTATTCTTGTACTTTTATTATTTCTGCAACAAGAAAGCTCAAGTGATCATCATTCATCATCAAATGTTAGAGCTAGTCAATCTTAGAAATACTTTAAAGCTCTTACTATATTAGTATTTGTACATTTGATGTTTTAACTAGATTGTGATTTAGACCTTATGATGTTTTAGAATGTTTTGAAAAGAAGATCAAGAAGTAGGATTCAGGATCTTATGCTTAGTAGAAGGACTGAAGATAAAATGTTGACTTATGATGATGATACACTGGCTAAGTTGTTATGTCCTTTCTGATGATTATACTTTGTTGTCATCATTTTTTGATAATAGTTTATATTTTCCATGTAGTGTAGCTTTTTCATGATTTTGATGAGATATTCAAACAAAGATAGAGAGTAAGGAAGTGATATGGTGAGAATTTGTATCACTATTATGGGATTATAATGGTGAGAATGGTCACAAAAAACTAGTAGCTTATAGAATCCCCTTCCAAACAAAGAGAGAATTTGTACACAAAATAAGGTTAGGACTAATAGTTTTTAAGTGGTATCACTTTGGAGATATTTAAATGTATGATAAAGTGTTGTATTATTTTGAAATATTGCTCTTTCTAATATTATAACATTTGATGTGGAGACCTCAACCATAAATATCATACCCAAAATATGATCTACATATTGAGGGTGTTCATGTAGTTGTTTACAGTTTTAGCATGACAATAGGAACGTTGCACGTGCATTAAAAGCATATGACATGAAAATTAATCAATGAAAAAATAATTTTGTGAGGAAAAGGAATGCATGAAACAATGTTTATTTTCATATAATTTTATAGGGGTGCGTAAATTGCAGTGCTTTTAATTACAAGAGACAAATTACCAACCCATGATAAATGTTAATGATGACAAAATTAAATGAATGTTATTGTGAAAGACCACTAGGAACTGAATGGATGACCCAAGTTTCCATAGACCATTGCTCTTATTTAACATTTTGAAAAGTTATACTTTTTGACATATTTTTTCATTTTACATAAATTTTTTTTCTTTATTTCTAGTTGTATTTTGGTTATGTTTTCTGCATTTATTTTTTATTTTAGAAAAGTTATGATTTAGTGGCAGTTAGAATTGTCACTAAATATTGAAAAGATTTTTTAAGGGTGTTTTTAATCTTTGAACTTACATATGAAATTGGAATTCTTCCATCTCTCAACTTTGATACATTTTGATTCTCAAACTTTAAAAATAAATGAATATAGTCATTCTAACATAATGATGTTTATTTTTTTGGGCTTGTTAAACAATTTTCAAACTGACATTTGAGATTGAATGTATCAAAATGGTGCAAACAATTCAAAAGTCATCCTAAAACATATTTGACACAAATTTGTTTTAATGCGATCGTGTTAAGAGGACTATGTCTATTTATTTTTAAAGTTTAAAAATTAAGATGTATCAAAGTTTGAAACATAAATGATATCTAATTTCACATCAAAATTTTAGGACTAAAAAATATTTAACTTAAATTATGATTTTGTTGACTGACCATCACTAAATATGATTTTTTTTTCAAAAGAATTAGTTATATTGACAATTATAACCATCATTAAACATTGGATGATAATTTTTAAAATTAATTTAAAGGCGGCAACTGTCTCTAATATTTTAACGACAATTATTCTAATATTTATATTAAATCGATGTTATTACGCTTTTATGACGCTAAACTCTATATTGATTAAATAACTAACGAAAATAAAGTAAATGGTGGTTACAACCGCTGCTGAAAAATATATCTAGTCAAATTAAAGAATTAAAATTTTAATGATGAAGAACGAAAGAGAAAATTAGAAAGAAATTTTTTATAATAACTAATAAATTATGTTATTATTATTATTTCTCTTGCTATGTTGTGTTCGTACGGAGAGAATAACACCATTCCACAAATCATTTATTTAGGTTTAATCAAACTTAATTATTAGTTTTTTATATTATTCTTTATAAATTGCAAGTCTTTGTAAGAAAGAAATGGTGAGCCCAGGATCTAATTATTAGTGAAAATATATTGGTTTGCTCTTCCTTCATCCCCGTAATTTCTATTGGTACCCCCACAATTTTAAAATAATTATTTTACTGTCTATAAAAGTGACTGGTGGAATAAATTTTCTACAAATTTCAAAACATGCCGGATTTTAGGAATAAAGCTTTTGTAATATACTTTTTTGAAAACACATTAAATGTATTCTAGAATGAATTTTCCCAAAAAAAAAAAATCTAATATGAACATTTTGAAACATATATGACACTAAGGTTTTTGAAACAATTAACATAAGAGATGAATTTTGGAACAACCTTTTAAAAAATATATTTATTCTTTTATATATATATATATATATACAT
>Ga0209589_1006230_pt1 | contig 19858 bp, 11 predicted proteins | sample CowpeawhiteBW_FD_187525 | JGI IMG/M metagenome (GOLD analysis project Ga0209589, IMG submission 187525) | Root nodule microbial communities of legume samples collected from California USA - Cow pea white BW (SPAdes) (version 2) | ecosystem: Host-associated > Plants > Roots > Nodule | place: USA... | reverse complement strand
TGTTGTTGATAAAACACTTTTCATTAGAAAGCATGCAAGTGATGTAATACTTGGTCAAGTATATGTAGATGATATAATCTTTGGATCAAATAATAACTCCATGTGTGAAGAGTTTGTTGCAGCTATGCAGGGAGAATTTGAGATGTCTATGATGGGTGAGCTAACCTACTTCCTAGGGCTACAAGTGAAGCAACTCAAGCATGGAAAATTTTTAAGCCAGTCAAAATACTGTTTTGATCTACCGAAAAAGTTCAAAATGGAGGATTCCAAAGAGGTTGTCACTCCAATTGCTACAAACTACCTTATGGATGCTGATGAGGCTGGAAACCAAGTTGATTCAACCAAATATAGAGGGTTAATTGGTTCCTTGCTATATCTAACTGCTAGTAGACCGAATATACAATTTGGTGTTGGCTTGTGTGCTAGGTTTCAATCCAATCCAAAGGAATCACACTTCAAAGTTGCAAAACGGATTCTCAAGTATCTGAAAGGGACAACTAATGTTGGATTATGGTATCCTAATGAATCTAATATTGTTCTTAGTGGTTTTTCAAATTCTGACTATGCAGGGTGCAAATTGGATAGGAAAAGCACAAGTGGCACATGCCATCTACTTGGATCAAGCCTAATCTCATGGAATAGCAAGAAGCAAGCATGTGTAGCACTCTCTACAGCTGATGCTGAGTACATAGCAGCTGGACATGCATGTGCTCAAAGCATATGGTTGAAGCATCAACTTATGGATTATGGTGTAAAGCTAGAGAAGGTACCTCTTTATTGTGATAATACAAGTGCAATCAACCTAACTAAGAATCCAATCCAGCATTCTAAAACTAAACACATTGAAATCAGGCATCAATTCATAAGAGATCATATTCAAAAAGGTGATATTGAAATCATGTTTGTGAAAACTAAAAATCAATTGGCGGATTTATTCACTAAACCACTTGCACATGATAGATTTAATAAGCTTAGAACTGAATTAGGTGTTCTTGAGATGAAGAATATATGTTGATATCTGTTTGTCTTGTTAATCTTATTAGATCATGTATGTGCTGCACTTAAAATGACAAAAATCTGCATAATTTGAAAACTGTCAGTATTTCAGTCAGCTAAATTTGCAATTTCAACACATAGATTTCATTTAAAATGTCAAAATCTGCATAATTTGTTTTCTGGAACTGTTTCAATATGTTAAATCTCACAAAACAACACATATATTTGATTCAAATTGGTCTGGTGTGAATTTTGTGAAATCTGAAAATTTTAGTCAGTTAAAACTGCAAATTTAACACAGATTTTACTTAAAACTGCCACTGCACCAAAAATCAGTTTTCTGGTACAATTTTAGTCGACTAACTCTGTATTCTTATGTGTTAAAATCACTTATGCTAATGTGGAATTGCTTGAATTGATTTTAATTAATTGACCTAGTCAAAGTATGCATCACATGACTATTTTTGGACTGTAGCAGCAGTTGTAACAGCTATTACATCAGCTAAAATCAACTTTTAGATTGCATTGACCATAAAGTGCTTTAATTACATGATTTTCAATGTGCATGCATTAGATGTGAACTGTTTGTGAGTGGATTGATCATAAAACGCATGGGAAACACATCACCGCATCTCTGATTCAGATTCCTCTCACATTTAATTGTTGTTATTTCCTGTACTGCATTGAAACCAGAAAATCTGCACGATTTAATTGACTGATTTTGAAAATCAACCTGTTGATTCTATAAATACTTGCATAAGCATCATGCATTGGCATTCTCATTTTCTAGTAAGAGCCAAACCTACTTTTCACCATGCCTATAAGAGCACGAGCTGCCCCCTCAGATGATGAAAGCTCCACTCTACCTACTCCATCTTCTTCAAATGCTATGAATCAAGGAAGACTTGAGATATGGTTTGAAGGTCATGAGGACAAAATTCAAACCTTCTTGATTGAGATCAATAGGAAGCAAATCATTCTTCCTAAGGTGATTCGTATGTCATGGCTAAGAGCAGAAAACTTTGGCAACCTTGAATAACATCTCAAAGCTCAAAAATTGAAAACTTTCCTTGAGCTTTCGGGTAAGATGTATCCAGATTTGGTAAAGGTATTCTATGCCAACCTCAAGTTTAGCAATGTTGTTCTCAAATCAAGTGTCAAAGGTGTGGAAATGGAAATCACTAGGCAAACATGGAAGGATGTGACTGGTCTAAGGCAAAGAGGTGTGCAAGTCCGCAAAGGTGAAACTAGTGCAGTGGATGAGTTCAACAAGGTGCAATACTTCAATCAATGTGTAAAACCAAGGTGAGCAAGCTAGAAATTTCCATGTGGGAAGGCTTAGTGTGGAGGAAAGGTTGCTAGCCATGGTGGTGACCAAAATCATCATGCCTAGGGGGAGCAACCATGCTACCTTGAATGAAGGTGATTTAGTGGTGATGTACTGCATTCAAAATGGGGTGATGGTGGACTGGACATACACAATCTGTGACCATATGATGAAAGCAAAGAGGCTCACGGATTTCAAGCTTCCATATGTGGTGCTCATCTCCAAGTTCATTGAGCATTTTGGTGTGGATGTGGAAGGGGAGCTTAAGGAGTCAACTGGCCTTCTCAATCATGTTTCCACACTGAATATGCACAAGATGGGATTCACCAAGGTAGGCAACACTTGGCTAGTTGAAGGAGATCAAGGCGTAAATATTGAAGTTGGAGCAAATGATCATGAAGCGGGAACTAGTGGAGGAAACCAAGAGGAAGATGAACCTCAGCCAATGGCAATTGAGTTGTACAACCCTCTTGAGAATACTGGACCTACATACTCCCAATGAGAGAATGGTTCTCAACCAGCTTCAAGACCTCAACATGGCTCAAAATGCACATCATGCATATTGCACAACAAGGTTCCAAGACTTGGATTACCAACTCCATAACATTCATGACCTCCTCTCCAATGTCTACAATAGAGACAACCCTAGGAATGAGTGAAGGGGATGGCTCATAGGTCATGCATTGCATTTTCGTGCTGCATTTTGTGTGTCTGCTGTCTGTTCCAGTATTTTAGTTGGCTATTTTCTCATTTCAGTTGACTAATCATATCAGTTTTTAGCTTCATGATGTATCTATCATTTCTATTTTTGTTTTAGTGTGTTTGTATTCGTGCCAGGTGCTCTGGTACACCCCTATGTTAATGCTTTAATGAAAATTTTCATCTTTGCAAAAGGATTTATGCATTTACTTTCATTTGATGAATTGAAAGGGAGAGAAAAATGAGTGCAAATTGAGTAAAATTGTGTCAAAATTGGAAAACCTGAAATAAATCTATTCTAATCATATAATACTGCAAACTTAATAAAAAATATGAAGTTAAATCATATTATTAATGATAGGGGGAGCATATGCATATGTGATATGTACGTATGCTTGTGTGCTTTTGCTTGGTTGTATATTTGGACTATTGGTATCTTGTATGCAAAAGCTTTTTCAGGTTTCTCTATGGATCTTAGCTCATCAATTCAACTCGAGGGTGTTGGCTTCATCAATTCAGGGGGAGATTGTTGGCAGAAGCAAGCTTGAAGCAAAGAATTGATAAAGCCATGTGCATGAAGATCTTAAGTGCTTGATGAAGATTGATGAAGATCCTCTTGAAGATTAAGTTTTAGTGTGTTAAATTTGTATATAACATGTTAAATGTATTGTGTTAGTGTTATACATTGTTGATAGGCTATATGACATAGGTTAGATGTCTTGTGTGCCTTAGCGTATCTCTTTTAATTTGTTAAAATGGGTTTTAACAGGTTAAAAGGCTTGCTGTATATAGTTTCTTGTATGAATGTATTCAGTCAATTGAATTATTTTTCAATCGACTGATTTCACTAAAGTCAAGTGAAATCAGCTGACTGTACAGAAAATTCAATCGACTATTTTCACTTAAACCAGACTATATAAGCTGTGTTTTCGCGAGCAGATGTGCAAATCTGAGTTTTTCTGAACGAAATCGTGTCATTCATCTCTGGGAAGCGTTCTCTCTCTGCAATACATAGCTGCAACTCGTGTTTGAAGATCTTGGTTGATCTTAGAGGCATTTTGGCTTGTGAGTAGCTTGAAGAACACATGTATGGTGTGCTAGGGACAACCACCATCGGGTTTGGATGTTTTTGTGTCTCTGGATGGTTTGCCTGATGTGATTTCAGGTCTGCAAGTGTGATTCTTGTAGGTTGAGGTTCTAGATTTTTGTGTGAGTCAAAAATCTTGTGTGCTTTGTGTTCAAAAGTGTAATCTTGGTGTTTGATTTGTAAACATTTGAATATAGTCCTGGAAAACTGGATGTAGCTCTGTGATTGAGTGAACCAGTATAAAAACAGTTGTGCATTCTTCTTTCCCTCATCTCATTCTCTTTGAAACTCTTTAAAAACTCAAGAAAACTAAGCAATTTGATCTTTGGTATGATTTAATGTGTTCTTGTGTAATCTGAGGCTTTATACTTGTTATAAATACTGATTGGAACATGTCTTGTATGTAAAAGATTGCTGTTTGAGTTGAATTCACGAATTCTGCATTCTGCATAATTCTCCAGTATTTTAGCCGATTGATTTGTATTTTTAATTGACTGTTTCATAGCATCAAGAACAATTTAGTCTGTTGTTTTATATTTTAATTGACTGAAAGTGTATTGGTCTGCTGCATTTACATCCAAATTTTCCAGTCCATTAGATTCAATTGAAAAAGAGTTTAAGCTTTCAAAAAAAATTTATAAAGTCAATTTAATCTCCCCTTCTTGGATAAACTCACCATTTTAAAACTATCACGTTTGGCCACCACAACTCTCAATCACGGTTTCTCTATTCCCTCTTCTTGCTGTTTCTCCTCCCCTAAAACCCCAACCTTTTTAAACCTATATAAATTTCATTCCCTTTCATTCCTAATCTTTTATATTGATATACTTAAAATAATAACCTAAGATTTGGTCGTTTATATTTCTTTGATTTTTTGGATTTTAGCATAACAACAAGCACCATGAAACTAGTTTTAGAATAAAAACGTCCTGCTACACGTGACCAATGGAGAGAGAAAAACTAATGGAATTTACGTGGTCCCCATAACAAAAGAAAAGAAGAAAATCATATAAGCAAACATATTCTGCTTTCCAATTAGGGTCAAACCCACACAATCATGACTAATAGACAAGCCCTTTAACCACCAAGCCAATTAATCTCTCTTTATGTTTTATGTACCATAAATATATAAACACATGTCTTCCATATTAAATATAATATTAATAATTAAAATAAATAAAACAATAGCTTAAATCTTTCAAATAATTATTCCATATTTCATAATTAAATAAAATAATTAATTTTAAATAAAATTCACAACTTTAATCACGCCATTCATATTTTTTCATGTTTTTCTCTTTATTCTAATTTTTTTTCCAGGTCTTTTTCTCCTCAACTTAAAAAATTTTCGTCCTAAAAAGTTATCTACTTAGAAAAGTAAAATAATATGCATTACCTAAAATTTGCGCACACCTAGATGATAAACTAAGAGTCTCACACCAAATAAATTTGCACACATAAAACATTCACTATAAATATAAAATAAAAACATCATATTTCTAAAAAAATATTTATACCGAGAAAACAAAATCATCCTTGAATTAACGTAAGTGAAATATTCATAAAAAAATATAATCTAACGTACAACTTTTCTTTTTTTTCTAAATTCTTTCACACATAGCTTTATACCTTATCTACTTTCACAATATTTTTAAACAAAATTATAACCCGCAAATCAACTAATATATATATATATATATATAAAATCCATATTATTATTTAAATTTATCAAAACAAAACAACCACCAAATAATTATATAATAACATGAAATTGTTACATACCTTTAACACAAATAATCTCATATAGAAAAACAACCATATTGTGATATCATGCAACATTATATTACCCACACATAAAACTCACCTTGCCTGATTCGAACATATGCATAACTCATCAAAGATAACAACCAGAAACTTGTTCCTAAAACCAAAACATGCAATCAACAACATATTAGCATTAAGTAATATCCAACTGTATGTCATTCTCTCATAACCAACCACTTTACCTTTCCTGCGCAACAACGCCTCTTGGAAATGGACTTTTCCCTACTTTTCCCTAAGACTTATTAAAAACCAAAAGAGAAATCTCAAATTTTTTATATAAACCAGTAAAAACATTGTGTTTATTTTTGTATGATAATAAAAAATGATAAAATGATAATTATTTTTATTGTTATAATTATAATTATAAAATTAAATATAAATAATTTTTATAATTTTATTATAATTAATTTTCATTTATAGTGATGGAATTTTAAAAACATTAAATAAAAAGATTATTAAATTAAATATATGATCACTTAAAAAATAATATTAAGAAAACAATTATTTTTATTTAAAAAATATTCTGAAGGTCAAATTGAAAAATAAATGTTGACAATAAAAAAACTTTTTCTTATGTATTGGTATATTAAAAATATTAAATTTTTAAAAAGTATGTTAAAAATTATAATAAATAATATAAATATAAAAAAATTTGGGGCGACCATGGCCCCTATGTCACAACGTAGATCCGTCGTTGACTATTTTTAGGTTAAAATATCTTTTTGGTCCCAAATTTCGTAAAAATTTTGTCAAATAAGTCCCAATTTTCGTCAATTTTATTCAATTGGGTCCTTTTTTGCTAACACCGTTTAAATCATTAACGGCCATGAACAATGACTGCCACATGTCACTTTGTGGTTTTTTTGATTTTTTTTAAATTTTTTATTTTTTTTCAATTCTTTTAAATGTCCACGTGTCAACCTAGCAGCGAGCCACGTGTCAAAGTTAATGTCCTATATTCAATTTGATCCCTATATTTGTTATTTTTGTTCAATTTAGTCTCAATTTTTGTTAAGATGAACCAATTTTGTCCCTCTCTAAATTGAAACCAAATTTAATTTTTATATTAAAATTCACATTATTTATTAAATATTTTTATATAATATATTAAAATTCACATCATTATAACTTTGATATAAAAATTAAATTTGGTCACATCTTCAATAGGGACAAAATTGGTCAATTTTAAACAAAAATAATAAATAATAAAAAAAATTGGTAAATTTGGGACTAAATTGAACAAAAATAATAAATATAGGGACCAAATTGGATATAGAACATTGACTTTGACATGTGGCACGATTATGGTTGACATGTGGACAATTAAAAAAATAAAAAAAAAATAAAAAATTTTAAAAAAGAAAATTCAAAAAAAACACGAAGTGACACGTGGTCGTCACTGTTCATGGCCGTTAATAATTTAAACGGTATTAGCAAAAAAAGGACCCAATTGAACAAAATTGACGAAAATTGGGACCTATTTGAACATAAAACCAAAATTAGGACTTATTTGATAAAACTTGACAAAACTTGGGACCAAAAATGTATTTTAACCTTATTTTTATTTTCTAACTGATTATCATACGTGTAATTTTATCACTATAACTGTATAAATAAATTTTATTTACTATAATATAATAATTTAATGTAATTGCCATGTGTTTTTTTTATTACCATCCAACGTATATTGAAGTTCAAAAGGTTACATATGTTTTTGGTCCCTTAACTTTCACTACAAATTGGAATTAGTCTATCTTTAAAACTTTGGCCCAATTTAGTCTGCTGCATAAATTTAGTCTTTTTAATCATTAATCACTACGAAAAAAGATGAATTTTATGGCGGTCAAAATTGTTATTTCTGACAATTATAAACCGTCTAAAAGAAACTTTCCAGCGGTTAAATTAATCTCCATTTGTACAGATGTCAATAACTGCTCTGCTTTTGGCGGTTTTCATCGTAACACTGGTAATGTTGCTAAAAAAGAAACTAGTGTTATATGTAGTTAAATGTCGCTATATATATAAAATTGCTAGAATATACATTGTTATTTGCAATTAAAAACCACTAGAGTATACATGTATAAACCGCTAAAATATACATCGTCATCTGTAACTAAAAACCGCTAGAATATACATGTATAAAAATTCATAGTTTAAGAAACTACATTATAGTTCGATGAAAATAAAAATTCATTATCAATAGCATTGAACATCATAGGGTCATACATACATTAATTTGCAACGAAATGAGACAAGATAATCCATAACAAGCAATATAAATACAATATTACAATATTTTTATTGCAATGTCCAAATCAACACCATTAGAATAAAAAGAATCCTTATATATATATTATATATATATATATATATATGAAAAAGGTTAAGCATATCATTTTAGAATACATTGTAAAATTAAATATTTACCCATATCTATAAACACAAGCTAATGAGTCTTTCTTCAAATATTTTTTTGCAGTACTGATCTTGAAGATGAGATTGGTTCAGAAACTGTGCTTCATACTGAGTCCCTTGGTCATGTCCTTCCTGTTTTCATAAATAGGAAACTTTGCAGGTAAATAAAATTAAAAGCAACAAAATCTAACACACGTGGGAACACTATTCTACAGTCATAAGAGAAACTAGTTTTCAAGATTAATTAGCATTTAAACATATAATATATAGATCATCCAACTCAAATTAAGTAAGAAACAAAACTTATTCGCCAATTTGATCAAAAGCAATGTAAAATATGTTACCAAATGCTAGGTTTTATTAGAATAATAATAAGTGTTATTAGAAAAAAGCGAATTGGTTACATAAATCACGAATTTATACCATAGACAATGAAAACAAGGGACATAGGACAACTTACCTTAAGTTCTGATAATCTCTAGACATCTATATAAGCAGATCTTGATATAGAGATATACGGTAGATCACTTGCTTGTAGAATCATCATACAACCATCACCGACACTTTCTGATGTATTAGTAACTTTATTTAGTAACAAGACAATTTAAGGTAAAAATTGGAATCACACTTTTCTAATGGTTGTCAAACCTGTGGGAGGGAGATGGATTGATCCATGAAAAGGAAACTGGGGAGGGAAAACTTCCAAACTAGACATAACCCAACTAAATCTTGGAGCACCACATGAATGAAATGAAACTGAAGTCAGATTTCTTGAGCTAAAAACTAAATAAAAGAAAAGTAAACCTACCTCTGTAGAAGATGCACTTGCTCGGGTATTTTTCACAGAAGTTGAAGGGAATATTTTTTTGAACCTCAACAACAAAATCATATTTTAAAGCACACAAAAATGTAGTTGAAACACGTTTTTCCTTAGCTATTGCTGCCAATGCGACAATGCAGCATCCCTGGCTTCAGGAGTGTTGTCATATAGGCACATATCTTCATCATATAACCTCCTATTCAATATCTTATTCTTAGCTGACTATGATTTGACCTAGTTCTTATAAATTTTATTCACCAACTAATTATAAATATATCAACACTAAAAGATGTCTACATGGGATGGGATGATGATCATTCAAAGGAGACATACCACATAGTTTCTTAAAAGCTATGAATCAGAGAAAGAAAAAAAAAGACAAACAATGTTAGTCATAAACTGAAAAAGGACAGAGCAAAAAGATTAATGGAAAAGCTTACCCTTATGGCTTGAAGTGCCAAGTAAGACATATTTTTGAACCATTTTTCAAACCTGCATTTCTAAACACATTAGTAATAGAGTTTGAACAGATCAAGACAAGAATAAAGACCAAAAGCAAAGACAATAAATTGCAGATAGAAATAGTATAATATTTATAGTTTAATGCTTAATGTTTAGCAAAAAGTTATTGTTGCTATAAGAGTCGCTCAACGTGGGACTCCTAACAAATAATGTCACATAATTTACATTTAGCTCGCTCCTTACATTTAAGGTTCTATTAAATCTCTTGTCATTTCCCACATATATTATCTATTAAAACAAGAAACTGGAACACAAAAACAATAACAAGAAACAAGGAAGCAACTGGAGTTTTCGAAAAACGAGGAACTAACAATTCAACCTAGTGAGTGATTGAAGTCCAAAAACATTAAAAAAAAGTATAATGTGGGCAATTATAAGATGGAAACCAAAGGAACGAAATTGAAAAATGGAGGCACTAAAATGAGAGCGTCCTAACCGAGCTTGGACTACAAGACGTAACAGCCATGTTGAAAGCATTGCCGATTCGAACGGCATGGTACTTTCCATGCCTGTATTTCTCCATGCATTCCTCTTCTGAACTGTAATTTTCGTTCCTCTCCATCAAATTCTCCAGTTATACATCCCAATTTGTATGAGTCAGAAAGAGGGAATCTTTGGGAATCTGAGTTAGGGTTTTTCAACTTTACCGAGCAAATAAAATCACCAAAATTTGAGTGAGTCGTTGCTCGAATTGACTCAACAGAAATAACATTCGATAAATAAAAACATAAAGGTGGAGTAAGTTTACCAATAGAAAGAGTTGCATGAGCGAAATTAGTGGTGGAAGAATTCATAGGAAGAGACGTTTCTTCGGACAATGCTTCGCCTCTTGAAGCAACGATGTTGGTGAAGCCATTGAAACACCAATCTGTGTTCATATTAGATGGAACCCTAAATCAAGAACATTTATCCCAATTGCCATGTCCTGGAGAATAGCTTTGTAGCACGATTTTTTCTCATTCGACGTTTTCATATCCTAAAACTATATAACATAAAATAATATAAAGTATTTGTGATGGGTATATAAAACTAACAGAAATTAAAAAAATTTCTAACAATTTATTTAATCGCCATAAAATAATGGCTGGTAAAAATTACTTTTTTTATAGTGAATTTAGACATTTTAATCAAATTTTGTTAAGTTTATTTGATGTTTTAAACACATTTTTTAATTAGAATTAATTTTTTAAAAATAGATATATTTAAAAAAAAGTGTTTAGAAATAGATATAAATTAATAAAAATAAGTATTTTGGAAAACTATATATATAAATAGATATAAGTTTCTTAAAAAAATGGTATATAAGAAAATATTTCTATAAATAGATATAAAAACTGGATAAACAAATATTTAGAAATACATATATTTCAAAGAAATTTAAATTAGCAAAATATTTGAAGAAATAATTTCTGAACAAAAAAGTTAGGTTAAAATACCTTTTTGGTCCAAATTTTCATCAAGTTTTGTCAAATAAGTCTTAATTTTGGTTTTGTGTTCAAATAGGTCCCAATTGTCGTCAATTTTGTTCAATTGGGTCCTTTTTTGCTAACACTGTTTAAATCATTAACGACCATGAACAGTGACTGCCACCTGTCACTTCGTGGGTTTTTTTAATTTTTTAATTTTTTATTAATTTTTTTTAGTTTTTTTAAATTATTTTTTTAAATGTCCACATGTCAAGCTATCAGTGTGCCATGTGTCAAAGTCAATGTTCTATATTTAATTTGGTCTCTTGTTATTTTTGTTCAATTTAGTTAGATAGTAGCTAGTAACTAGTAGCTAGAGCAAGGAGCTAGTAGCTAATAGCTAGTAGCTAGAAGCTTGTAGCTAGTAGCAAGAGTTAGAAGCTAGTAGCTTGAGATAGTAGTTAGTGGTTAGTAGTAAGTAGCTAGTAGTCGATCTAATAGCTAGAAGATAAAGCTGGTAGCTAGTAGCTAGAGTTGGTAGCTGGGATCTAGTAGGTGGGAGCTTGTAGCTAGTAACTAGAAGCTAGTAAGTAGTAACTAGTAGCTAGAGCTAGTAGCTAGTAGCTATTAACTAATATCTATTAGCTAGTAGCTAGTAGCCAATAGCTAATAGCCAGTAGCAAGTAGCCAGTAGCTAGTAGCTAGTAGCTAGTATCTAGTAGTTAGGAGCTAGATCTAGTAGCTAGGAGCTAGAGCTAGTAGTTAGGAGCTAGAGCTGGTTACTAGTAGCTGAAAACTTGTAGCTTGTAGCTAGTAGGTAGTAGCTGGTAGAAAGTAGCTTGTAGCGAGAACTAGTGACTAGTTACTAGTAGCTAGAGGTAGTAGCTAGTATCTAGTAGCTAGTGGCAAGTAGATAAAGTTTGTAGCTAGTAGCTAGAGATAGTAGTTAGAGATAGTAGCTAGTAGTTAGAGCTAGTAATGAGTAGCTAGGAGGTAATAACTTGTAGCTAGAGATGGGTGCCAGTGGCTACTAGTTGGTACCTAGTAGCAAGTAGCTAAAACTAGTAACTAGTACCTAGTAGCTAGTCGCTAGTGGTTAGTAGCTTGTAGTTAGAGCTAGTAATGAGTAGCTAGGAGGTAATAGCTTGTAGCTAGAGATGGGTGCCAGTAGCTACTAGCTGGTACCTAGTAGCAAGTAGCTAAAACTAGTAACTAGTACTTAGTAGCTAGTCGCTAGTGGTTAGTAGCTTGTAGCTAGTAGTTAGTAGTTAGTAGCTAGTACCTAGTAGCAAGTACCTAGAGCTAGTAGCTAATAGCTAGAAGCTAGTAGCTAGTAGCTGGTAGCTAGAGCTAGTAGCTAGACCTAGTATTTAGTGTGTAGCTAAAGCTAGTTGTTAGTAGCTAGAGTTGGTAGAAAGTAGTTAGTACCTAAAGCTAGTTGCTATAGCTAGCAGCTAGTTGCTAGCGGTTCATTCTGAGTAGCTAGAGTAGTAGGTAGTTGCTAGTAGCTAGTTGCTAGTATCTAGAGCTAGAGCTAGTAGCTAGAGATGGGTGCTAGTACCTAGTAGCTGGTAGCTAGTAGCTAATAGCTAGAGCTAGTGGTTAGTAGCTAGTAGCTAGAGCTAGTAACTAATGACTAGTAGGTAGTAACTAGTACCTAGATCTAGTAGTTGGTATCTAGAACTAGTAGCTAGGAGCTAGGAGCTGGTAGCTAGAGGTATTAGCTAGATGCTAGAGCTAGTAGCTAGTAGTTGGGAGTTAGTAGGTAAAGCTAGTAGCTAGTAGGTAGAGCTAGTAGCTAGTAGCTAGAAGGTAGAGCTAGTAGCTAGAAGCTACTAGGTAGAACTTGTAGCTAGTAGTTAGAGCTAGTAACTAGTAGCAAGTTGCTAGAGAAAGTAGCTAGAAGCTAGTAGCTTGTTGCTAGTAACTAGTAACTAGTAGCTAGAGCTAGATTCTAGAGGTAGTAGCTACTACTTAGAGCTAGGACCCAGGAGCTTTTATCTAGTAGCTAGTGACTACTAAGTAGTAGCTAGAACTAGATGCTAGTAGCTAATGACTACTAACTAGTAGCTAGAGCTACTAAGTAGAAGTTAGAGCTAGTAGTTGGGAGCTAATAGCTAGTAGCTAGAGCTAGTAGCTAGTAGCTAATAACTAGTAGCTAATAGCTAGTAGGCAGTAGCTAGATCTAGAAGCTAGCAGCTAGACCTAGTAGTTAGTACCTAGCTAAAAGCTAGAAGCTAAAGCTAGTAGCTAGTAGCTGGGAGCTAGTAACTAGTAGCCAAAGCTAGTAGCTAGTAGCTAGTAGGTAGAGCTTATAGCTAGTAGCTAGAGCTAGTACCTAGTAGCTAGTTGCTAGAGAAAGTAGCTAGTTGCTAGATGTAGTAGCTAGTATCTAGAAGCTAGTAACAAGTAGCTAGTGGCTAGTAACAAGTGGCTAAAGCTAGAGGCTAGTAGCTAGTGGCTAATAACTAGTAGCTAGAGGTAGTAGCTAGTATCTAGAGCTAGTAGTTATTAGCTAGTACCTAGTAGCCAGTAGCTAAGGCTAGTAGCTTGTAGCTAATAGCTTGTAGCTAGTAGCTAATATCTAGTGCTAGAAGCTAGTAGCTAGAGCTAGTAGTTAGTAACTAGTAACTACTATGTAGTAGCTAGTAGTTAGTAACTAGTATATAGTAGTTAGTAGCTAGTAGGTAGTAGCTAGTAGCTAGTATCTAGTATCTAGTAACTAGTATCTAGTATCTAGTAGCTAGTAGCTAATACTTGAATGCAAGATGTCGGCCTCGTGATGTCAATGCATGCCTAATATTGAAAAGGGAGTCCTCCACGCGTGAAAGTGATGTGTAGAAAGGATACAACAGTTTGGGCCGCAACAATCAAAGGCCCACACGTGGAACATGCATTGGAAAAATGGGTTGCATTTAATAAAACAAGCCTAATTAGAACAACATTTATTTAATTTAAAATAAATAAAAGAAATGGACCTAGGTCATTGGCCAAGTTGAGGAGCCCTTTAGGGTGATATTCATCATCCCCTCCCACTTGAAGAAGATTTGTCCACAGATCAAGAGGTTTCCTCCAAGATCAGAATTATGTCTGCAGTAATCATTTGTCGCAACCGAAATCGCGACGGGACAACGAACCAGAAATAAAAATTTGTAAAAAATAGAGTTTGGAGTCGCCACCATAGTTATTATAGGAAACTATGGAAAACCATAAAAAAGAGCAAGGTCTGCGAAAAACTAGAGTTTGGGTCCAGGAGTCGGTTACGCATGGGGAAGGTATTAGCACCCCACAACGTCCGTCCTAAGACGGTACCTTTAATTAAACATGCAAAAGGATGTGGTTTTCAAAATTTTAATTTTCCTAAAAAAATATAAAAGGATATACAAAAGAAACAAAAATAATTTTTTGGTTTTTTGGGCCCGACAAGGATTAATCCTCGCTCCTATGTATCTCCATTTATAATGGAGAATCAGGGTTACGTAGTTCTTTTTGAAAAATCTATTTGGAAAATTATTTGAAAATGATTTAATTTGTTTTATAATTTTGAAAATCTTTTTATTTAAATTTTAGTAATATTTTAAAATTGGTGTCATGCGACGCGAGCGGCCGACACTTTAAATAAATTTTTTTTTCTAATCTTTTATTTTTTATTTTTTTAATCATTTATAAATTTTTAATATTTTTTTTAAGTTATTTTAGAGTAGTTGTGGATGTCATTGCGACGTGAGCAACCAAATAGATATAAAAGAGTAAACAAAGAAAGTTATATTTTATTTTTAGATCATGTGTATATATTTTTAGAAAAAACAAAAGTCTAAATTGGATGTCATGCGACGCGAGCGGCCGGGCAGACAATAAAGAAAGGGGAAAAATATTTTTTATGATTAAAAAAAGAATTAAAATTAAAAAACTAAATCAAAAGATGAGAGAATCGAGAGTGACGTACCTTACAAAATTTCAATATCTCATCACCTTTTCTTGTTTTTTTTTTGCTTCCTTTTATAATATTTTTGTGTTTGTTTTTTCAATAGAGATAAAGATGAGAGGTGTCTATGTGGGTGGTAATGAGAGGGTGTAGAGAATGTTTTTTTCTCTTTTTTTTTTCTACCTCCTTCAATATTTTTTTTTTTGAAAGAGAGATAAAAGAGAAGGTGTGTGTAGGAGTGGTGATAGGAAAGAATTAGAGAAATGTAGAGAATCTTTTTTTTTTGGTCATGACAGAGTGCGTATTTATACTCACACCTTGCAATATCAATGCAATATCGGCCTTAATTGTAACGAACAATATAAGGAAGGAATTGGTCATGATAGTAGCAAATTATGAGTATCAAATCGCAACAAATCAGAGCACAAAATCAATCATCATCAATAACAAATCAGAGCACAAAATTAATCTCAATTAATAATATTGACTCTACCATTTGAAGAGATATTACTTCTAATTATTATTATATAATTAATTTTTCTATCAGGAACAAAGGTAGAAAATATTTGAGTTATTGGGTTCATGAAAATTAATAACAAATTGGGCTCTTCCCTCTTTATTCCTTTTTTTTTCTTTTTTATTCATCTCTCTTTTTTTTTCTTTTTTTTCTAAAATTAAAGTTTGAAAATCTTTGAAGAAAATAATGTTTCACATTTTTTTAATTTTTTTAATTTTTTTTCTGAAAATAAATTTATTTACCCGGACGAAATTGGGTGTTGACATCATTAAACAAGATTTCATTAAAATTTTGGATACCATGCAGAGAATATTTTTTTTTAAAGACACATTAAGATGGGTTTTATGTTTGTAAATGTTTTCAATGAGACCCATTTCACAAAAATATTAATTTTCCCTTTGACTTAGTTGTGACCTAAAAGGTAACTCTAAGTCAAAGGTTGATTTTTGCAAATCTATTGAGGAATATGAAATGATTGGTGAAGGTGGAAAAAAAGTTTTAGGGAGAACTAAGACAAAAGCATTAATGACAAATAAGGGAGAGTTGAAAGATGGGATTACTCCCTTGAAATCTATGCAAGGAGTTGTGGGATGCTTTATCTCTACTTCCTTAAACATTATTTTTGTTCTTTCTTTTCTCTCGATCTCTTTCTCTTCTCTTTTTAACTCTTCCTCTTGTCTTATTCTATCTTTTTCTTCACATTCTTTTCTCTCTTTTTCCTCCTTCTCTTTTCTCAACTGTTCCTCTTTTTCTTTCAACCTCTCCATCTTTCACTCCTCTTTTTCTCTCAATTCTTGCTCAAATTTCTCTATTTCTTTTTGCTCTCTTCTCTGAATTCTTAATCTTTCCTTTTCTTCCAACTCCCTTATCTCTCTTAGGAGTATTGTGAGTTTTTCCTCCTTCCTTCTTGCTATTTCAATTTTCTTTTTCACGATCAAAGTCAAAGGAAGGGGGAATGAATGTTCTTCTCATGCATGCTCTCAACTCACTCCAACTTTGAATGGGAGATTTTCTACCTTTTCCACTCTAGACTGCCTATAGTCCCACCACTCTCTTGCATGTCCTACAAAACTAGAAATGCACAAAGTAAGAATGTAGTATTTACTATGTCTAAGATGTAATGAATGCACCAAATCATCTACTTCCCTCTCCCAAGCTATGTATGATAATGCACTAATGTCGTCTCCAAAGAAAGGAAATGTACTCTCATGTGTATGATGCATTGTATCCTCACTATGACTACCTAAATTCAATCTACTATACGAATGATAACTTATTTTGCAAAACACTTTTGAAACACTTATCAAAACAATTTTTCACAAAGATTTTGAGGTGAAATTTATAAAAAGAAATAGAGGTGAAAGTTGTCTATAGATATCCCAGGAAAGGGTGGTGAGTCACTTGGACAAGCTTAGAAACCAAGCATTTCCTAGCCAGATTCTATAGTATACTTTCACAAAAACTTCTTAATGAAAATTTCAAAACAAAATTTAAGTGTGTGAAAAACCTATGACCATAGAAAGGTCATCTAAGTGTTGAAAATTTTTACACCTATATAACACAAAGATGTAAAACATAAATTCAACATGCATATCACAAGCACAAAACTTGAACATGGAAAACATAAAAAAATAGGAAAATATAAACTAGACGAAAAGTTTTCCTAAGTGAAGAATCAAGTGGCACTTGGAACCCTTACTTCTCACACTACACGATTAAAACTATTACAAACAGCCAAGGAATGGAATTGCATTAATGCATTTTCCCATTCCAAAGCAAAAAAAGATTACAAACAAAATGTCGTGATATCCAAACAAAAACAACACATAAATAAAAGAAAACGCAACGTGGCTGGGTTTGTCATTGTTGTATCAATGTACTTCTCTTTGTCCAGCCATATTTAGATCTCTCCCTCTAGTGTTTCTTGCAATTGCAATCCCATTCCTCAAAAGTCCTCTCGGTAGCCACTCAATTGTTTTCCTCACCATAGTTGCACCTTCAAGATAGGTAATTACCTACAAGGCAGCCAAATCAGTGAGTGTCCAAAGTAAATTGAAATTAGAAAGATCTCAAATTACCACTTGAGAGTACAAAAATCATAAAACAAGAAAAGCTCAAATGAATATTGGACACATCAAGTGATAGAATTAAATGGACAAACTTAATTGAATAAGCAAGAAGGACAAGCAAGAAAAAGGCAAAGCAACAAAGGATGGCACACAAAAGAGAACCTAAGGAATGTGTCTAGAATAAGATCAATCAAAACTAAAAATCAAGAAGACACAAAACAAGTTGAATGAAGAATGATAACATATGCAAACATAGTTGAAATGGAGAGTACAAATATGTAATGTCATTAGGCCACTTTTACACAAACACTCAACTCATTCCATAACTTTTCGTGTCAGATTTCCTAAACAGGTTTTCTTTTTCCACTGATTTCTTTCTTTTCTTTTTGACTCTTAAATTGCTTTTGACTTATTATCTTTTGAAGCCATAGGTCACAACAAGTTCAGTTTTCCAATTCCAATTCAACTAGCGAATGCATATGACAGAGTAGAAATAATTTATTCAACTTAAAAATAATTTGGAAGCAGAGATAAGACAGGAAATGTTCGATCAGTGCAAAGAAATAGCAGAGTCATGCATCAGCTTTCACTCAAACAGTTTGCCAATAGAAACAATAGGGATTTCAATTTCAACTCAGGAAACTATCACAATAAGGACTGAAATGCAAAGTAGAATTGTTCACACGAATAAATCAAAACAGAAACTACAATGCATGGCCTGAAACTGTGCATCAGAATATCATACCATAGTGAAATATAAGCAATCAACATAGTGGAACACAATGAAATGGTCTTGACTCTAAACATAACTGAAACAACAGAACTAAATCAAGAGAATGCATGTTTTTTTTCAGATTGACGCATATAGTATAACAACGTCATGATCACCAACTGAATCAATCAACATAAATCTAGAGTCAACTAAAATGAAAGAAGTTCAAACACTCTTCGAATACTGCTACATAACTGATGCTCCAACACTTTATTTCAATCCAACAGTTTCAAGAATTTTGTCATAGCAGTTATTAATCAGATTGCAAAGATACACATGATTAAACACAAAAATGTAATGAAAAACTATTTGCATAATCAATACACAAGCAGTACTGGGATTAAAAGCACGGTACTAGGTTAAGCAAACAGGAATCACTTATGCACAAGTGTAAAACAATTTCAACACTGATTCATACAAATATAAACTGCAAATACTGAATTCCAACAACAAGTTGAGTCAACTTAAATGATACAGCCAGATAGGAGCTGCACCAGAACAGAATCAACCTAGGCATCAACTAAACTAGTTGATTTCCACTAGAACAATTTGAACAAAGATAGATGTATTACAGATATGGAATCATTCATATTTGGTTCAGTCGACAAGCATCATGGGCCAGACATATACACCTCAATCAATAAAAGGAATGTATGAAACAATGAAGCACAAATGCAATTGAACAACAAAATGATTGCAAAATCAGCAAGCAATGACAACTCAGAGAAACAAAAACTCAGCACAATTGAAACAGGAAACAGTGGCAATTATGAACTGCAAAAAATTGCTATTGATCTAATAGCAATTGAAGAACTCCACAAAACACAGAAACTACACATTAGACGTAGAACAAGGACTAAACAGGTACAAATGATTAACAACACACCAATTAGGCACACTTCTATGGAATCAATGAACATAGAAAACGAATTACATAAAACTACGACAAAACATGAGATTATAAAACTGAAAGCTAGATAAACAAAATTGAAATTAAACCTACTGACATGCATTAGAGTGGAAGAATGAAGATCTAGAAATTTTTGCTCATTCAGTATTGATTCATGGCAAATTGGAACAAATTTAAGGAATCAATTTCAGCACACAAATTCTCGAAGAAAAGCAAAGATGAATTCAAACAAATTCATATAAGACAGAAATCAAACATATATGAAAGAAGAAACAAAGATAAGTTCTTCACTTATCTTTGAAGACCTCCAAATCGCAACCTGAGCTCTGAATACCACATGATGAACGAGAAATTGTGGATCTTCGGCAAAATCCTTCCAATCATCAAATTATTCGGTGGAAATCCACCACACACGCAGCGATATCATTGAATGCATGATGCTGTGATGAGTGCGTATTTTTGCCCTCATTTAATGTTTAATTCTGGGTATTTAATTGAATTTGTGTGCTTAAAGATTGATTTAATTGGGATTTCCTATAATTGGGTTTATTGAGCATGAGATACAAAAA
>Ga0209589_1006227_pt1 | contig 19862 bp, 12 predicted proteins | sample CowpeawhiteBW_FD_187525 | JGI IMG/M metagenome (GOLD analysis project Ga0209589, IMG submission 187525) | Root nodule microbial communities of legume samples collected from California USA - Cow pea white BW (SPAdes) (version 2) | ecosystem: Host-associated > Plants > Roots > Nodule | place: USA... | reverse complement strand
GAGTTAAATTTATATTTATAGTCTTGCACAATGAGACGAACAAGTTTCGTCTTTTTGTTGGAAAAGTGTATGTATTTAATATTTAATTGTTTTTCAAACAAGATTGTTTCTGAAAAAAAAAAAAAAGAGTCTAAAAACCAAAGAAGGAATTAAATGTCATTTTAATTTTTGCGAATGTTCTTATTCTTCCCAAGAGAAACATTATTTCTTCTTAATATATTTTTATAAAAACTAAAGAAACCACATAATACGTTCTCATAAACAAGAGTTTAAAAAAAGTGTAGAGAAAATAATTTTATTGAATGAATAAAGTGAATACTTCTTTTATGATGTGAACATTTAACCCATCTCCTTCTGGATAAGGGTTTGTTCATATTTAAGTGATGTGAACATTTTCAACAGGAATGTAATGTGAACGTAACAAGTGTGCATACTGCATACATGCATTTATTGATCTACTTGCATGGGTTCATAATGCTAAGCTTCTTCTGTAATGTCGTTTCAGAAAAAAAAAAAAAAGAAAAGAAACCCACTTGGTGGGGCTTTGTGTTAATTTCATCCTAGTCCAGAAGATACCCTTTAGGAAATGGATGGACATAAAAAGAGGATTTTGGAGACAAATTGATAAAACTTTCGTGCATTACCAAACATGGTACCTTGGTGGGTCATACCGAATACTAAATTTAGTGTTTGGATATATCGCTTTTAAAATCTCACAAAAAACAAAATATAAGCTCTTTATATATTTCAAAAATATCAAGTAAAACATTGTAATTTTTTCTCTGACTAGATATTTTGATTTAAAATGAAGGACTTTAGGAGTAAAAAAAAAAAAAAGTCAAATAGTACAAAAATTGTCTTACACTTACTATATTTATTTGTAATGTCGGCTGATACATGTATTACTTTTTCTTCACTTTTGTAATGCCGACTAGCAGGAACTGCCGGTGGAGGTTTTCTCCACACACAGCACTTGCGCCGGCAACTTTATGCTTTCACATTTTACATTTTCTATGGTAGTTATTAAAATATAAAGTATAATATGTTCTTAATTTTTTTAATTAATGAATTTGCGCATCTTAACTGTGTGACGCAAAAGTTACAATAATATTTTAATTATTAAATTTTGATAATTTTTTTAACGTTATTAAGTAATATTTTTTAAAAAATTTTAAAATATTAAAAATGAGAAAATAAAAATATAAAAAAATTATTTAAAAAATATAAAAAAATGTTAAAATTTAATATTGAGAAAATTATTTTCGGACGAAAAAATTAGGAGATAAAGAAAATGGAAGGAATTATTCAAACCGCTTTATATTTAATGTAATAAATAGGAATTATTGTGTTATTACAGTTACTTGGTAAATAAGGAGAGAAGTTGTACAGGTGTGAGACGTTCCATATATCACCACCGACTGACTCTCGTATGGCGGCGCCTGCGAACACTTTGGACCTTTCCATCGTTTCGTATATATAAGAAACAACTCAACGGGGTTGTGGGAACGAAGGGGTGTTTCTTCATGCACAAAACCTAATCCAACTGTCTCTGATTTTGTTCATTTAAGGTGGCGAATCCAGGAGAGAAAAACCAGGTTGACAAGAACAACGACGGAGGGATGATGATGAACACGCATGCATTGTCAAGGCTGTTTCCGGGTTTGAATAGGGAGAGAGAGATGTCTGCTATGGTTTCAGCTTTGACCCACGTTGTCACCGGAGAGGTTCCAACACCCACTGATTCTACTTTTCTCCATCATCATCATGCTGTTACACCACACGTGCCTTCTTCTGCTTCTACAACACCCTCTTTACCTTCTTCATCTCATTATGTTCCTGCCACCTCTTCTCACAAGAGACCTAGGGAACAAGACGCACCGTGCTTCTCTCAAGCCTCTTCTATGCCAAGAAGTAAGCACCATGTTCAAATCTTCAATTTTCTTCAATATCTTCTTTAATTGTATATTGTAACATGGAATAGAACAGTAAGATTGGTGCAGTGTAATGTGTGTTATTTTGTTTTTGGTTACCGCCTAACGAGATACATGGGAATGAATGAATACAGGTGGAGAATGTTCAAACAATTCGAGAAGCAGGATAACAAGGGAAATGGGAAATGCTGTGTATGAATACAAGACGACGGAGAATGTTAGAGGGGACGAAGAGAGGAGGAAATACAGAGGAGTGAGGCAGAGGCCGTGGGGGAAATGGGCGGCGGAGATAAGAGATCCGTTCAAGGCGGCGAGGGTGTGGTTGGGGACGTTTGACACGGCGGAGGCAGCCGCCAGAGCATACGACGAAGCTGCTCTTCGATTTAGAGGAAACAAGGCCAAACTGAACTTCCCGGAGAATGTCACTCTCCGGCAACCTCAGTTTAGTGTTTCCAATTCTCCCACTTCTCTTGTGTCCATTTCAACGTCGACGGATCCAGTTGTGCATACTCCAACTTTTCTCCCCTCTCAAGGTGCCACCGATGTTTACCAGTATTTTCAGCTCTCGGGCTTCCCCACCACCCTTTATGATGATAGGACTCTAGTCACGTCTTCCATGGCTTCTCATCTTCACTCTTCTTCCTCCTCTTCTTCTTCTTCTTCTGCCTTTGTAACTTCTTCTCAGGACACTTCACTTTCTTCCTTTTATTCTAGCCAGATACCACCTTGGTCAGCTTCTGCTCCTAGCTCTTCTTCCTCCGGATGATTTATCTTTTAAGTCTGTCTGTATTTATCTTTCATTATACGTCTTCATGGATTTTTTTTAAGCCATTATAGCTTCATCTCTTCTGTCTGTAATTGCATTGTCGATCCCGTTCTGATTCATTATTTTGGCTGACGATGTTTATGGAGGAAAATAAATCGCCATGTTTGAACAAGACTTGAGTAAAGTTTAACAGCTTCATTTCATGATGAACTTGACACATTTTTTTAGCTACACTGAATTTCAAGATTTCTTCATCATACAATGTCATTCTAATAAATCCCTCGACTAATGTCGAAATTATACCTGTTGTTTTAATTCTTTATTTATCAAGTTTTGTATTTTAATTCGTGATTTTGCAAAGAGTCATTTATTTAATTTTCTGTTCCACTAAAACTAAGGCTTTGAAGTGATTGATGTCTTAATGCAAAAGGAATAAAGAAAACAATATTTCAGGCACAATATAAGGTAGAATCTATATGAAGTTAAAAGCTAATAACTCTTCTGACATTGCATGTTAATAATGTTTCGAGAGAAAAGTGCTTTGAAATTTAATGGTTTAGCCTTTAATTTCTTACTAGAATGGCAGCATCTTCCTGATCTAGCAAATTCTTTTCTTCCTTTTAATTATTATACAGAAGTCGTTATCACAATGAGATTCAAACATTCATTCGGCGGATTATTATATTCACCTTGTTGAATTTAGAATTTTCGTTCAAACAACCTCTTGGTGAAATGGTCCAAATGCCTCCTTTAAACACTAGTATATACAAATATGCAAGTTAAGGTAAGATGAACCACACACCAAAGTTTAAAAGGAACAAACCATCAATTTGACTGCAACCATCCTGAGGTTTGACTACCATGGGATATATTCAACGTTGCTCGACTACGTAAGCATCAATTTGTTGGCAAAAAAGTTCACAAAGTAAAAATTAAGGGGCAGAACATACGTACACACGTGAAGATCATTAAAAACAGGACAAGAATTTAGTGTGAACCAAGGTTGGCAGAGCCTTACTATTATAATGCTTCCTTGCGTCTGAGCAAAGTAACTCGAAAATAAATTTCATTTTAAAGCTTCCTTTTTTATCTCTATATACACGTCCCTCTCACAACCCAGGAGAGAAAGTACTATGCACACTTAAGCCACACGTAAGAGCTCAGTGGCGTGTAAAACACCGAAAACAATGATATGTTGTGCAAGTAACATAATGGTTCAAGCAACTATAACTTTTACACCAACATTGACTCAATCGTTAATTATGAAGTTTAATTATTATTTGAAAAAATGACACCAGCGTTTATGTTGAGTAATTGCATAGTCATATTTTGACCTTTTTTACTCGAGATGCACGGACCCCAGGAATCACCCTGCGCATCATCAAGGTCATGCAACCCAACTGATTTTTGCACGGCGAGGAACCATGTCTCAGGTCAAAGTAAGGAAAAACACTAATGTTCCACCATTAAAAAACAATGACACTTTGTTTAGAAATAAATTAGGATGCGTGGATTTGGTTGGGACGAAATAGTGAGACATAAAAGGTTGGGAGATCCAACGTTGAAAATTTTCTATGCCAAACAGGGGGAAAATCGCTCTCCCGTTGGTGATAACGGATTGTTCTTTTATTACTGTAAACTAGTAGAAATGACTCATAACAAGTACCTGGAGAAGATTGAAAAAACGATTTTAGAAAATACACAATTTTTTTATTCATTAAGTATGCATACATGTTACAAATGATGTCTTGATAAAACAAGATTTCGATGTAAAGTAATGGCAATCGATTATCATATATTTTTTAAACTTAAACAGCTTTCGTTTACCCTATTTCTCTTTTCCTTTCCTATTTCCATACATTCTGACTCCTACTTTTCTTTTTCTTTCTACCAACACACCCTTGACAAACTCCAAATTTTCTGTACTCAAACAAAAGAAAATTCAGCTAGCAAAATGTAAAAGAGAAAAATATAACAAGACACCCGCATCCAAAAAGCAGAAGAAACTGAATAGTGAGCCCTACATTCTGACTCCAAATTTCTGTACTCCTACTTTTTTTTTTTCTTTCTACCAACACACCCTTGACAAACTCCAAATTTCTGTACTCAAACAAAAGAAAATTCAGCTAGCAAACTGTAAAGGAGAAAAATATAACAAGACACCCGCATCCAAAAAGCAGAAGAAACTGAATAGTGAGCCCAAGGAATGCAGGAAAATTGAACGGACAAAAGAATATCAGCACTAATTCTCTTCCCACTGACCTACAAAGATCGTTCAGGATCATGTATAAGTCGGTGGTAAGGTATGCACCATTAGTATACAACACTAAGAAACATGTATGAACTCTACCCTAACTTCATCATTGACAATAAAATGGTAAAAGAAAGAATTGTCGTTTAATCCCCCAATACCTAACCATCCTAATCAGCAACGATTCAAATGAACATCCTGTCAAAGCAACTTCAGTCCAAAATAACATCAATATTGGGGTCCTCCTGCAGTTACCAGATAGAAGTATTGTGATCAATAGTAATGGAAAAAGTTCAGTAATGAACCATGATACTTCCATACATCGCAAAACTTATTTCCAAATATTTCATAAGGACCTTTAGAATTACCAGTAACTTCTAATAGTGGCATGGATCTTCTTAACCCTTCAAGGCAGCCTTATGCACCATGGTTTCCTTGTGTATTTGGTGGCAGCTCTTCTCCACAAGATCAAGCAGTCTCTCCAAGTTTACTGCCCATGAGTTAAGAACATCGTTGCTATCCTTGGCTCTTTGGAAACAAACTATTCCCATGGGTCTATCAATTTTTGCCACCAATGCCTTGGACACAACCATATCTGAAAGATGGTTCTCAGCTTCCTAAAGTTTGCAAGGAGAATTAGTTAGAATCTTCAATATAGTTTTGTAACAAGTATATTCTGGTAGATCATTAAGAAACAATATAACGATCAGTTTGAGGGGTAAATGTACTATTCAGATAATTTAAGCTGTGGGGCATACCTAATAAAATCTGTGCAGGAAACACACATTTATATAATATTAGGAAGTCTAAGTATCAAATTTGGTTTCTTTTTAAGTTCTGATTTTCAATTTTGGCCCCCTTATTTTTTATCACGATTTAAGTCCCCACATTTTAGAAAATCTGCAATTTAGGTTCAATCCTTAATTTTGAATGTTTAATTCTTTTTCTTTTTTAATTTAATTAATTGAACTATTTGCCGATGGAACACGAATATGTCGGATCTATGGTTCAAAGGAACCAAAAGAAAAAGAATGCAAAATTAAAAGTTAGATAAAATTGTGGATTTACAAAAATGTGGAGTAAAATCGTAAGAAATAAAGGAGACCAAAATCACAAATCAGGAATCAAAGGTGAGACAGAAATTGTAAAGCTTATATGTAGGTCTATTCCTGACTAAAGCAGCATATAACATGAAACTACCTTGCCACTGGTTATTGTGAAGGAACTGTGATATTTATCTGCAACACTACAGGCTTACCCAAACACATTAAAAACAACCAATTACCACAGATAATTTTCCGGCACATAATCATAACTAACATTCTAACCTGAACACTGAGACACAAAAGCTCTGCAAGTCTCTTCAAAGTAATCCTTGCATAGTATTTCGATATAACAAGAATATTCTGGCAAGGTAAACAAAAATACACCACATTAACGTTCACATCCTAAATTAAGAAGTGTTGAAAACTGAAAAATAAGACATTCACAAAATACCTCCCAAGCAATTTGGAGGGAGGGAGGGGACATAAGAAATATAACAATGTGAGGGAATTACATGTTCAATTACTCTTTCCTTCAGATCTTTTGCTGCTTCACCCAAATTCCTTCCAAGGTTATTCTCATTCTCAAACTCATCATTGTATGAATCCCAAAGAGTTGTCCACTGGATAACCTCCATGGTAACCAACTGTTTCAACAGTAACCTACAACATGATGTGTAACAGGTGCATCAACTGAGAAGGAAAGCATGACTAAAATGCCTAACACAACACAAACCCAAGCTTAGGATGGCGTACTTAAAGTTTGGAATCTCAGACAGATTCCTATCCTCCAAGGTGGAATTGAGAAGGCTTGACTGCATTGGATCATGTGGTGATAGAACCAAGTACCAGCATATTTTCCTCAGGACCTATACGTAAGGAAAATATTCAGAAAAAAAAGGAGAAACTCAATCTGACAATAACAGATAAATCAAATAAGTAGAAGGGAACCCTACTGGAATCCACTCGGCAGGATTTTCTTTGACAGATGGAATCTCATATATTGCCTTGTAGCATCGGCAAATTTCAAGATAATCATTTTTATGGGAATAGTACCTTCAAAATAAACAGATCATCACAAGACAACCAAAATATTATGATCAGCCAGCAAGATCATCTGAAAGTAGGCACCAAAAGAATGCAACACCAAAAGCAAATGAAACAAAACAACTATTAACAAGAATCTTCGAAGATTACAGAAATTGATTTTGAAAAATAGAACCAAATTAAAAAAAGTTGTGAGTACTAGGTAACTCAGTTTATAAGAATTGAACAGAGTATCCAATTGTATAATGACAAACAGAAAATAAAAGTCATTTGGTAACAGTCACTAAATGAAAGTTAGATAATGTTGTTTAGAAAGGGTTTCAACTTCGCAGTTCACAGCATAACGTATTTACAGAATGATAGTCATTCTCAAAACAATAATCGAGGGTACAAAAATCCATCTTTATGTTTGTAAGGTAAGGAAAAATATAACCAGTATCCTGTTGATTTAAGAAAACCATTCCTTATATTTCTAAGGTCAGTCAATGCATGATACAATTAGCATCATGCCAGGACTGACAGCTGTGCAAATGCAAGAAATAAACACTACAGTTCCTAAGTTGGTTTAAACATGGTACAGAAAAAGGGATGCTTTTGACAAAAAGGTTACACCAGGCCCATAAAAAATATAAATTGATTAGTTAGAAAGAAATAAGTAATTGTCAAATAACGTCTGTCTAATAATTTGAAGAAAGTGATATCAACCGTAACGTGATCTACTTTTGAAATCAAGTACTTCATTGCAAGAGTCATCATTGAAATTAAAATTTATGCTTCCGACAAAAAGTTAGAGAAACTGTTCAGATTCAACACAATTATATTCATTACACAAAAAAACTATCCAAAATCTAAAACATCCTGTTTTATTTAATATCATGTATAAGTACATGTACACTAGCTTGCAGGAAACTCAACAAATCAACCTCCTCTGTCCTTTCAAGCTAAGCCATGGCAGTGTGAACCCATATTTGAGGTATCAACTGTATAATTCAACAAATCATTATTTCACGATAAAACTTAAATCATGAAGAGGCTCAAAACGTTGTGAACCTATATTTGAGGTATCAACTGTATAAATTTCACCTTTGACCACAAACCTAATTACACGTCAAAAACCCTTTGAGATTTTATATCTTAAATCATATAAATAAAAATGCAAGGATTTCCAGAACAGGAGCAAGTAAACACTTGTGACTTGCCATCTCCAAGTCTATCCATCCTCATCAATGCAGTTTAAATTAGGTAGTGTTTAGCCAAACTTCTTTTTGAGTTTCTCTTCTCCTTAGAAGGAGAAATCATGCCAGCCAAACAATTTTGAAAAGATATTAAAATTACAAGTAGCTTTTTCTGAAATGAATAAAAGCCCACACAATAGAGCTTCCATAGAACCCAATTATAGTATCTTCAACTTTTATGCTCTGTTTGGATCAAGAGTTAAACAGTTAGGAAAGAGAAAGATTGACGAAAAAGAGCAGCAAGGTAGAAAAGTGCGTTGTTTGACTGAATAGAAAGAAATAAGAAAAGCAGTAAAAATCTTTTTAACCTCTAGTTTGGATAAGTGAAAGCAAAAGACAAAATATAGTATAAATTGCATACAGATAATAATTACAAAAGTTAGAGTTGGCAAAACAATATTAATTTTTACTATATTAGTTTTTTCATAACAAATTATTTACTATTTATTTTTATATTTTATGAAAAAATATTTGATGTTTTTTGAAAGGTGAAGAACTTGTACTCACAACTTTTGCAGCTTGTTTGTTGGGAAATGATTTTATATGTGGGAGCAACAAAAACTCTCTTTTATTTCTCCTCTCAAACCAATGGTGGGAATTTGACATTTCCATCCTATCTTCCTCCTCTCCATTTCCCTCTTCTCTATTTACACTCAGAACTGGTCCAGACAATAAGTTTACCATGAAAAGTGAAGAGCTTTAAATCTACTCTGTACCCTCCACAGAAAAAAAAAAATCTAGAAAGAGGCTCTGAGAATCCGTGTTGCTTTTCATCTTAATACAGAATCCAAATCCCCACATAAATTATAGTTCCCTAGATCAAGTTCAACATATTGACAAAGAAAAAAGGACTAAAAATCACTTATTCCAAATATACGGAAGCAGAACTGAAAATATGAGCAAGAAAGATGGAGAATGTTCTTGGATAGTAAGTTGGTCACCAAAGTGCATGAACTAGTAATAGACATATTCAACCTTGACTTTATAGAATTTCTATTGCAATAGTAGCACTATTTACTGCTACTGATAACTACGTTGTAAGAGAACAACATCTATATTTTAACACCCCCCATCATGAATTGAACAATCAAAACAAGAAAGCAAGTAGGAAATCAATTACCGAATCATTAGTTCATAATAGATACGCTTCAACTCTGGCAGAGATGGTATATCTGCAGGAGCTTCTTCAACAACATTATCACCTTCTTTAGGCTTTTTCTTTTCCTTTGAAACATCAGCATCAAATACTCTTTCATTAATCTTTTTTGAGAGTATCTGAGCACGAACATAATCCTGTCGGTCTAGACACAAACGAACCTGCACCACAGGTAAATGCAAGAGAATTACAAATCAACAAAATTAGTGGCCAAAGTGAATTTCATTACTTGAGGATATATTAGAATGTCTAGTACTTGTTCAAGAATGAAAGCGATTTTCTCAGTTTTTGCCATGGCACCAAAAGTTTCTACCTGTTAAGAAAACCAATCACGTTAGTCACCGGACAGCTAGTTGCATTAGCCAGTACCGTATCAAAATCAAAGGTGCATAATAAAAATCCTTCACAACATTTAATATTCACACTGACCGCAACTTCTTGCATCAAATCAGCAGCTTCATCAATAAGTCCTTGTTCTTCCCTAATTTTTGCAAGTTTCTTGATCAATCGAGCTCTCTCAATCTCAACATATATCTAACAGTTGATACAAAATACAGTACAATGTATATTAAATATCCATCTTATCTTATTAGACTACTTTGGAGGACAATAAAAAGGAATCAAGAGTGAAAACATCATATGCTCACCTTTCCTGCAGATACACTGTTCAAGGTTTCGATTAGGCTTATACAAGTTTTAACATCTGGTGTCTCATCGATATATTGCATAGCTTGCTGGACCATCGCTGTTACAGCCTGTATACAAAGGATAGGCTTATGAATGAAGATCATGTTTCTTGTACCAATTGCAAGACAACTAGATAAAATCTCTACACTGAGCAAATAGATTATAACTTGTCAAATGCAAAGCTGTGAGTGTCCTAATAATTTAGTATCGGGGCAAAAACAACAAAGAAATTTTCATGGATCAATTCATAGTTTATAGGGGCAAGAAACTAAAGGTGCAGGTAAGACGACTACAAGATCAACTTTATTCAAGACATTGTATGACAAACCGAACTAAGACACATGTATGAAGCCTAGACACACCTCATCAATGGCATGTTCTATGTCCGACATGTATCGGACACCGACACACGTATGATACTCGCACCACAAATGTATCGGTAAAGTGTCCAATTTGAAAGACATTTTTTTTGCATTTGACATGATTTTGACATGACTTCAACATAATGTTAATAATCACAAATTCAATGATGTTCTAAAAAACCCATAAACTTGTAAACTTATCACATAAGTTTCTATTATAATTATAAAAATAAGGAAAAAATCTTATATGACCACTATTTTTTACTTTTTTGGATATTAGATAGATAAATTAGATTCATTTTTTGTGTTAGTTGACAATGTGTTAGTTGAAAGTTTGAAACTAACATGTATATACACGCCGTGTCCGGTCTTCTATGTTTTTTTTCCATTTAGTCGTATCTTCGTATCAATGTGGGTATCATATCCGTGTCCGGGCCCGGGCTTCGTAGAGACGCATAGGTGGTGAAAGACGCATGTTCTGCATAATGTCTACTCTAACTTTCTAAAATAAGTGTAAAAGGTCCTAGCATGCATAGTTATTGCCAAAAATACAAATAGCGTTTTTTATTTCCTAGTCAAAATGATAATCACAATACTTAAGACTAAATTGATGAAATCAACGAAAATCACAATACTTAAACTTTTTCTACTAGCTCACATGCCCCGTTGATATTTGGAACAAAATTTCCATAGATAACGGTTAACACACAATACCTGGCGGGGTAACGAAACACTATAGAACATAGATTACGAAGTAGACGACAACAAATTTTAAAGCAAACCAAGAAAATCACGGCCACATCAATTAAAGCCCTGACAAACCTAACATAAAGTTCAACTACACAGATGATCAGCATAGAAAAGAAAACAAAAACTGGATAGGTTTTTTGCTCCTAATGAAAAACAAAGAAAGAGTCCTTACCTGCCTAAGTTGGCCACGTCGTTTGGATAAGAGAACAATCTGGTCATTGAGAGTGTCCCAAGCACGCGCTTCGAAACATAGCCGTAAAATTTCAGTGACGGCATTTCTTGTGGCGGCGACATTGCCGGCGAGCCTCGCATGCTTCTCCGCATTCAGCAATTGCTCTATTTCCGCGTCCAAATTCTCTGCGTTCCCCTGAAAATCCAGAAGAATCGTCAACTCTTATAATCAAAATCCAAATTCAACCATTCCAAATTCTTTTTCTAAGACCTACGCCAAGCAGCTTCATAGGGAGGTACAAATAAAAGTAGAGACACAAAGTGACATCGAGTAGTAACAGAGGAAGCGTATAAAGAAGAGTAGATATCTGGAGTGTGAAGAACATTTGGAAAACATGAGCACAGAAGAGCAGGTAGGTACCGCAGCCATAACCATTGAAGTTAGCGACTTTGCGTGCAGGAGGGGTAGAAGAGAGGAACTTCTTTCGTACTACTCTACTAGAAAGAAAGGAATCACATACATAGCATAGCATGAAACTATTTGATGGGCCTAACTGTTTTAAACAATCGGGGGTTTCTCCCTGCACCCCAAACATTTTTTCTTACTCCAAGAAAAATTGTGAAACGGAGCTCGAAATCTGGTTCATTACTATTTTTTTACTTTTTGTAAAATAGATGTGGAGATCTGTTTTATTATTATTTTTTTACTTTTTATTTTTAAAATAGATATCAAGATCCATTTTAAATTTTTTTGAAATGGATAACGGATCAAGACATCTGTTTCATAGACTCCGTTTCACATATTTTTTTTTTTTGTTTTTTTGTACAATGGATGTCAAGATCCGTTTCATATTTTTCTGAAACGGATCTCGACATCTATTTTTTTTTTGTTTTTTGTGAAATGAATGTCGAGATTTGTTTCACATTTTTCTGAAACGGATATTGACCTCCGTTTCATTATTTTTTTTTGTTTTTTTGTGAAACGGATGTCAAGATCCGCTTCACATTTTTCTGAAACGGATCTCGACATCCATTTCATTATTTTTTTTTGTTTTTTGTAAAATGGATGTCGAGATCCATTTCAAACGGATATCGAGATCCGTTTCAACGGATCTCGACATCCATTTCATTATTTTTTTTTTTTTAATTTTAACTTTTTCAACCACCGAGATAGATAAAAAAAATTTAAGATCAAAATTGTAATTTTTGGAGATAAAAAAAAATATTTGGGGGTGCAGAGAGAAGCCCCTAAACAATCGTGGGCCTGTCCTCTCCTCTGATATTTTGGCCCAATTCTGTGGACAGCTTCTTCCTGCACCACCATAGGTTATAAAATGATCTATTCATTCGTGTGTTCTTCACTTTATCTTCTTCTTTCTACACCAACCGTGCGCCTCTCTCTCTCCTACACTTCATCTTCTTCTTCCTATAGCAGTCCCACACTCCTCTCCCTTGCTTTTCATCAGTTTTTGTTGCAGACTCACTGTCAAGAATTGCCTTAGACGCCCATTGCCACACTCTACCCATTAAAGACACTCCAAGATACAAAATTTATATTTTAGATAGAATACAAAAATAAAATATACACATAAGAATTAAAATATAAATTTACATTTGCATTGTACATTTTAGAATACAATTTTTGTATTCAAATTGTATATCATAGAATACAAATTTTGTATTTAAGAGTGTCCAATTCGAAATTTATTTTCTATTTGTATTTTAGGATATGCATTCTCAAATACAAATTTTGTATTTCAAATTGTACAGTTTGAAATTCATTTTTTATTTGCATTTTAGGATATGTAGTCTTAAATACAAATTTTGTATATTAGATTACACATTTCGAAATACAATCTACAGTACAATTTTGTATTCTTATAATATGAAATACAAATTTGTATACATTCTAGAATGTATTTGAGTTTAACGATCCATAAATAAAAAAGAAAATTTTAAACTAAAGGATACATTTAAAAATTTTTAATTTATGAGGGTAGAAATTGAAATTATAGATATATAGGAAGAAATTGTCTCACTAAAGTTGGGATGGCAAAATGATCACTTTCACTCCTTTTCTTTATCAAAATTTGATCATCTCCTAATTTCTATTTTGGGTTAAAACAAAATTCAAATAAAACAATACAAAAGTAAAGGAGAATTGTAAGTACGTAATCGAAGAAACTCCACAATATATAATCATAACTAGATGTGTTAGGTCATCTTATTCAATTACATGTCACTTGATAAATTTATTTATATCAATCTAGTTTAACTTTTATTATAAATAAATTATAGTTTTTTTTTTTTTTTATCTTAAAATATCCTAGGACAATCTAAGAAACATCTTCACATTCCTTTTACATAATATACACGAATAATAGTTATATTTTCTTGGTCCTTGTTGTTAATATAAAGGATTGTTAAAGCCTTGCAAGTAAAATGACTTGATTATTTAAAAAAATTTACCGTGAATTTCTTTACGAAAAAAAGTATAAGTTGTAAATAGAAGATTTTGGAATTGACCGACAAGTGACAACTATTTGATCTCATCACTTGACCTAATAGTAAAATGATTGAAAAACGATCCTAATGTCTATTGCACATGCAAATATTTGTAGATAATCTACAAAGCTTGAAAATAAATCCACACATTTGGATGTAATTGAGTTTGTGGACTGCTTAACACACTCATAGTGAACTCATTGGAAGATACAAGCATCAAAAGATCCCAAAAGAGATAATCACAAATCATTGTACCTTGATTTATATTTAATTGTCTATTTCTTCACCTATTTATATTAAGGAAACATTCTCTCAATTGTTCTCTTCTCGAATGATTTTACTTTGTTTGGCTAAATATTCATCTCTATAGTCTTCGCACAAACACATACTAATATAAATTTAATTGTCCATCGAGGTTGTCATAATTTATTCCAAATTCAATGTGAACATTTCGTCGTAAAAAAACACCAATTAATTATTCATGATTACATTGCACTTTCACCACCGAATGTTGAACTTGAAGAGAAGCTTCAAGTATATATTCTAATAATGATTGAAGATGTTAAAGATATGTATAAGAGTCTTGCTTTCGTTGAGTGTTGTTTAAGTCTTTCACACAAGTTATTCACTTGGTTAATATCACTACACAACCATATTAAAATCAAATTAAAAATAGAATAAGTTCTAAAATACGAAAACATTTTTTAAAACGATTTTTTTACGTTTTTAATTTATTAGCATCATTGATTAAACTATTTTTGGTGAAATTTAAAATAGAGTAATCGTGGTTATCTCATTAACAATCAATTAATCTAGAGAACTATTTTAAGTGTTTAAAGAGTTTTCGGAAAATTAATCAATTACCATTTTTCATAATCAATTAAATGTGTTTTCTACAATAATTAAAAAGTCAAATTAATTGACTAACACATGTAGTAATCGAATAAAAATATAAATTGTTGTAATATATTTTTAAATTATGTGGAATAATATATTAAGAGATTTAAATAATTGATTAAATGCAGTATCATGTTTGAAATAACATTTTAAAATCTTTATAAATAGAGGTTTTCCTTTATTCTTTAATGAGAGAAAAGAAGAAATGTGAATTTAAAAAGTTTCTAATGATAAATTTGAGATATTTCAAAACTCAAAATGACTTTCGAGATTTAAAGATAAAAAGGTTATGTTGTATTGAATCTATGTGATTGCTTCTACTATTGTAAAAATTTTGGTAAACTCTTTCTTATTGTTGATTTGTTGTAGTGTTCCAATAATATGTTGTAGTGTTTAACTTATTGTTCCATAGATGTTCTTTGTTGTTGAGGGAGTGTTTTTCGTGTTTGATTAATTGTTATTGTATACAAAAATTGATAAGACATACATCTTCTTAGGTGATAAATAATTGATAAGACTTGCGTGTACTGTGAGTGCTTTTACTGAAATGGCCCTTCCCTTTTAATTTTTTTTTTTTTTTTGCATGAAACAGTGAGAAGTTTCACTGGTGGTTCGTTGGTTTTAAAGGTTGTCATGCTCATGTGAAGCTCGTTGGTTGTTGGCTTTTGTAAAGTTGGTTGCTAGCCTTTTGTGAAGGTGGTTGGTTGAAGTTGGAGGTGTTGTCTGAAAGAAAGTTGGGTTGTGTGTGAGGTAAAAATGGGTGAGCATGGAGGAGAGAACCGATTCTTGCCTGGGAGAATTGATTCTCCTCTTGGGTTACTTACGGGCAAAACTAATTCAAGTGTTGGCAAACCAATTCCTCCGTTGAATAATTGATTCTCATGATTTTAAATATGGGTGATTCAAAGATTTAGGAGGTCTAAAGCAAACTTAAGAACGAGGTATTAAGTTAAAAATAAAACTGGAGTTTTTTTTTTATCCAAAATTATCTATTAAATTATCGTAATTAATTTTATTTAATTTTTACAATGTTTTTAGATTTCGATTTCAATTCATGTTCATGGCTTATTTCATTAGAAATTTTATCTTCATTATCTGCCAAAAAGGCTAAAACCTAACATAATTAATAGATTTGCAATTCAATCCAAGCAAAATTCTAGTTTGTCATCGATATTTATGTAGAAAAACTCTTGAAATTCATAAATAAAATAGTAGCGAAAAACAAAAACCAACAAAAAACACATTTTTAATTCTAATACAAATTCAACAAATGACTGTATGAGATTCAATGAATAAAATCTATCAAAACCTCAAAATAAGAACTCTAAAATTGAAAAAAACAATGAGAGACAAGAAGTGAAATCACTATATAAAAGGTTACATATAGATAAGAGATGAAAATATAAATCAAAATTGATTACGAGAGAATATAATAATAATTCATTGTTCTTTTCCTAAACAATATTATAATTTATTGAATTTTTTTGAACTTGTTAAATATAATTTTAATACCAATACAAATTAGTAGACAACGATAATAATTTAATAAAATTGTATTCTCAAGAATAAATTTATAATTAATTTAATATAGATATATTAGTACTAAAAAATTTTGGTAAGACCTTTTATTTTATTAAACATAATTCTATAATTAATATAAAAAAATAATAGTACTATTTTTTAGACCTTTATTTATTGGAGGCTTAAAACAAGTACTTTATCTATTTCACCCATGATACCTTGATTTTGAATTTTTTAGAATCTATTCTCATGGTTTTAATATTTCCAAGATCGATTCTCATAATTTTTATATTTCCAGAATTAATATTATAAACTTAGTAAGAACTCAAATAAGTGTAGTATTAATATTAAGTTTACATTCATAAAGCATGTGTTAGGATCAAGCGCTTATCACTATGAATCAAACTCGTAATCTAAACTCTGATATCAATTGTTAGGATTGAACATTTATTATTAGGCCAAAAATTATAACTATTAATGAGAGTACAACTTCTTTTACTTAAAAATGTAAAAACTTAAACAACACGATTGGATTGTTACTTGAATCATCCGACCTCCGTCACACAATAATTGATGCCTCGTGCAATGGTACGAAATATGATAACTAAAATTAAACCCATAAAGTAGTCACTAATTTCCTCAATAATGTGAATAGTTATGCCATTGCGAAAGAATACTTACTTTTGTATTGCCCTTGTTTTTAGAAATTTGATGTGACCTGCTACCAGAGCGATGATAGTACATTGTTGGATTGCCCTACTGCCTCATAGATTGTGTTCTTCTCCCTCACTTGTTTATCTCAAGCTTAATCGAATCAGAAAAAGACATTCCTCTGTGTCGTTTTTCCTTTCAAACGGGGATTTGGGTGAATTGTGAATTCTACTATTGCTCATATTTCTCAACAATCTGTACTAAACTACTTCAATGTTTGGTCACATTCTCATTTCTCAATACCATAATGCCTCAATATTTCTATTACCACCCAGGGAACTATAATGTTAGTTTGAATGTGCCATTAATTAAACAGGTTGGACATATACTTCACCATTCTTTTGAGTATGCAGAACTTCTCAAAGAGAACCTTAGAAATACTCTTTTAATTTCATGTACCAATATTTTGTGATGATGATAGTGAGGGAGTGAACAAAACCTGACATAAAGCAACAAAGGATAGAAGAAATTCTCTGCCAGATCATCATAATGTACAATAAGATGATGATGGATTCGATTCCTCTACTGATATGCAGGCACTGTGTTTCTTCTTGCATAAGCATTCAGTAAAATACACATGCAATGCAATCCATTCACAGGGTTGGCACTGTATGTTTTTTACACATTGATGCAGAAGCAATGGTTTGAGTGCACCCTTTGAATAGTGTCTGCGATTCTAGTGCATCCTTTTACCTCGGAAGATGTTTTATGCAGAGGGAAGTTTGGTTTCCTAGGATAAACAGTTGTTGTTTTATGGGGTCAGGGAATACTAATATGATCCCAGGAATTTATTGTATGGTATTCAACTTCACATGGAGTGGTAAAGAACAAGAGCATGTGATGCTAGACACCATAATAATACCTCTGAAATCTTAGATCTCAGCAGCAGTAGTTCCAACATAAAACTTATGTTGGAAATTGAATATGGAATTCACATTGGCCAAAGGAAGTGTGGTTTTCAGTTTTGGAGTCAATTATATTACTGCTTCTGTATAAAGGCACAAAATTCATGAAATAAGTTTGATCCTCAATGCAATTATTGAGCTGAATTGTATATTCGATCATATGGTTATTTTATAGAAAATAATAGTTTGACAACTTTTTCTTACCCTTTAAAGCGATATCTTCTTAGTGTGTTTTTATTTTTTCAATTTTTTTATATTTTAAAATTATTTAGAAAATATCATTTTAGGTTGTAAAAAAAAATTGTTAAAATTTGATTGTTAAAAAAAGTTATCAAAATTTAATTGTCAAAATATCATTATGTTTATCTTACACACGTGAAATGATTAAAATCGATGGTCATAATTCATTTTTCTGACATATTTGTACAAAAATACTTCTTTTTGTTAATTAAATGTTTTAAATCTTTCATATATTTAATATTCTTTAATTAACTACATAAAGTACATATCTCCGTAAGTATCTTTGGATAAAATCTGTTATAGATAATAAGTGGATATTTTAAATGAATATTTGTAAATAATGAGTAATAATAATTTAATATCCATTTATGAATGGATTGGATGTGAGTCGAATTTTCTATTGAAGGTCAAATATTCGGTTGATAAAGGACGAATAAAAAATCTTCATTACCATATATATATATATATATATATATATTTATACAAAAAAAATCAAGATAAAATACAATTTTGAAAAATTAGCATAAGGGTAAAAGATTAAATTAGAGAATAAGTTAAAATAAAACGAATTATTTGAGAAGAATAGTTATTAAGATATTTTTTAAAAGATCAATAAATTAATTACTAATTTAGTTGACTATTATATAAATTAATTTGACCAACACCAGATTATTTAGGGAGTATTTCAAAAGCTCTTATTTCTCAAGTTTTTGGCTTATAATTGTTGTAGATTCCGGCTGAAGTAACTAGTAATTTATTTTATTTTCTTTCGTTATTATTCCTCATACTCTAATCTATTTTTTTATTATTTAAATTTATTTTTACTATTATTACCTAAAATTATAATTACATAATAATAATATAATAAATGTTATATAATTATACATTTTCATGTCATTTTGTATTAATAAACTACTAAATGTAACAAATGCTTATAATTAATCTAATAAGTTGACTTATTACCTTCAATTTGTAACCTTGTAAGTTAGAAGCTTTATTCGTTACAAATCAGAGTATAAACTTTGTTAAAAATGAATTTTAATATTTGCTCTAAAAGTTATAAGAAACTGAAAATATAAGTCATGGATTATGAACTTCAACCCTAGAAATTATCTGGATATACAATTAACTCCAATTTCAACTTCGATAATTTGATAGTTAAATGGATTTAACATGTAATAAACCAAATTCAAACAATTCTGAACCACTATTTATGCTTACACAGAAACTGTATAATATTATATGCAGTACTGACATCAACTGCCACAGTACATTTTTTGTTGTCGTTTTGGAATTGAATAAAGGACGAAGGCATGAACTGTTGCTATTGCTAAGTAAAAGTGGAAAAATCGAGAGGAAGAAAAAACAATACAAATGCAGAAATAAACCTCTTGCTAAGCAACAACCAGATAGAACTAATAAATAACAGTATAAAGTGCATGGTAAACAGGATTGCAAGTTCAAACAAACTTCCATATATATTACTATAATATATAATTGCATCTGGAAAGGACTTTCACACAGTGCACACTGTTGATTCAGATTATACATTTTGGCCTCTTCACAAGCAGCCATGTCTGTGCCAACACAATAATGATTTTATGTAGTACCCTTTATTTTCACTTTTATATTAAAAATTATATTTTATTTTGTAGTAAAAAAAAAAAAAAACCTTTTTTTTTGC
>Ga0209589_1006223_pt1 | contig 19876 bp, 28 predicted proteins | sample CowpeawhiteBW_FD_187525 | JGI IMG/M metagenome (GOLD analysis project Ga0209589, IMG submission 187525) | Root nodule microbial communities of legume samples collected from California USA - Cow pea white BW (SPAdes) (version 2) | ecosystem: Host-associated > Plants > Roots > Nodule | place: USA... | reverse complement strand
TAGAAGATAGAGAACACTGCTCGCATGGTTGTGGCCATGAGAAGAACTCGAACGAGGTTTCCTGATGTACTTATTATGCATGGTGGTGGCCATGTGGAGGGAAGGTAACGTGACTTCCATTAGGTGCATCGGGGTACATGGTGGTGGCCATGTGAGGGAATTAGAGCAAGATTCTGTGGGAAAGGAAATGATACTTGATATGGTTGTGGCCATGCATTATAAAGAAAGAATTTGTGTTGTTGTTATGTATTTGTACTGGTTAAACATGTATATGTATATTTGATATATATTTTTGTATGTTTGAACTGTTAGCTCACCCTATCTGCTTGTGTTTGGCAATGATCGTGTACGCGGTACACGTGAGCAGGTGATGATGCAGGTGGAGCTGGTGAGGCTTAGCTGCGGAGAGGGGATGTTGATGGGAATTTTTTTATGCTCATGTTTTTATCACTCTATTTAAATATATGATGTAAAGGCTCATGGCCTACTGGACTAAACTAACTATTTTGTATTTATGGACTCGTTGGGAATTTAATGAACTTTTACATTTCCCGTGTTCTGGGAAACGAGACATTATTATTACCTGAGATTTTAAATAAATGATGCTGATGTATTATTTCTATTTTATTTTATTAAATCCGTAATATCCAGACGGGATGTTACAGAGTGGAGGTAGTCATTCAAATAGTAATGATAGGGAACAAACAGGAGATTTAGGGAGGATTCCGATGGAGACAATAGTCGAAGTTAGGGAAGATCCGCCAGAAGAGTTAGTGGAGAGCAATTGGCCTGTGAAGGCGGGATACGAATGGGTCGCGACAGATGTGCGAACACAATACTCCATATTCCGGTGGTGAGGACTGCTAAAGTCATGGCTAAATTGTACACCTATTTTTGAGAAGGGCGCTCGAAGGAACATTGTGATGCCGGAGAGGGTTAGTGCTATCGAATATGTCTGCCATGACCAAGAGGGGGCTTTAGAGGAGTTCTTTTACATGTATATGTGTCATTTTTCACAGCTGCATATCAGGTTGCCTTTTGATGAGTTTACTATGGGGTTATTGCGGTTCCTGAACGTCGCTCCCACTCAACTGCATCCAAACAGCTGGGGGTATTTGTAGGCGTTTCGGGTGTTATGTATGGCGTTGTATTTGCAACCTTCTCCGAGGGCGTTTCTCTACTTCTTTGATACAAGGCCGAGAAGTCCAACTACATGGTTATCGCTTGTCAGTCGACCTAGAATAAATAGATTGGATGCTTTTACCCAATCTTTCAAACATTTTAAAGATGGGTTCTTTAAAGTGGTGGTGAAGTAAGTTGGACGTTCACATTTTTACACCAACGATGGGAGTACTAAGTTTCCTTTCTATTGGACCGGTAATCCTTGAAAGTATAAGGGAATGGAGAGGGAGGAGTTGTCGGTGGCAGACAAGGAGGTGGTTGACGCAGTGATGCTCTTTAGCGATAAAATGCCCATTAAGGGTTTAGTTAGGGTTTATAATTTGGTTCATCCGATTATTGATATTGAAGGTATATTTTTGTATTTCTGAGTATTGTATTGTGTTTGAGTTGACTAATGGATGTGCGTTCTTGTTTGCAGGTCATATGGCGCAGATGGGAAAAAAGAATCTAACGCTTTTTCAGACATTGTAGAAAGACAAAGCGGCCAGAGCCAAAGCTGTTGGGAACATAGAGGTTCCTAATTTGCAAGAGTCGTTGGTGGATGTACATGTGCACGGTGGGACGAAGAGAAAGGCCGTGTTGCCGGCTAGGCCTGACAAAGGCAAAGACATGAAGAAAGTGTGAGTCGCTCTATTAGGGCCGGGGTCGTCTAGTGGCGCAAAAGGACCGGAGGCTGGCCTGATCGAGCTGCTGAAGATGGTTGTGCAACGAGATATCGAAATCAATGTGCCGGAGACGTTGATCAACTCAATTGATAACATGGAACCTAATCATTTGGTGAGGACTATGGTGGAATTTAGTAGCAAGGTGCTAATACTGGGGTGTCGGGTGGGGTCTTTGTATCAAAGAGAGTTGAAGGAAGGAAATCGGGCAAAACTTGAGGAGTTGCAAGGGTAGGTGGATAAGCACGCCGAGGAGAAAGAAGCTCTGGAAAAGGAAAATGAGGAATGGCAAAAGGAAAGGAAAAGACTAGCAACTTGGAGAGTGCGCTGCCTAAACTCAGAAGAGAAGTTGAAGGGCCGAATTGCAGATCTGGAGGCCGATTATGATGAGTTGAAGGAGTAACATGACGGCTTGGAGGTGGAGCTAGAAGATTTGAAGAGTTGTGTTATCCAAGAGCATATAAACGGATTCCAGAAGGGGTTGCGACAAACGACCTTCTTTTACAAGGATGTTGATGTTGCTGATGTTAGATTTGATGTAAATAAGGATGTGGTTGATGGTATGTTTGTGATGAGGTGGAGTCTAGTCTCGAGGAAGATGCGGGAAAGATGGCGGAGGCGGAGAAAGTAGATGCAAATCCTGATGATGTTGTGGATGCGAAAGATGCCGAATAGGGGGCAGCTCAGGATTGATGTTTAAATACTTTGATTTGATTTTGATTCTAAGTCTGTATTAATCCGTACATTTTCTATTTTTTCGTTAATCTGTACATTATCTACTTTACCGTTAATGTGATGGTTGTTCTTGGTATGTTTGTTGTTGTGTGATGCCGATAGGATGTGTTATAGGAGCGTGTGGAATGATGTTACCGTGAATGTGTTTTGACGTAGGCCGTAATTGGTTATAGTCCGTTTTAAATTGGGAAGTAGTTTAAGGTTTTGGAGTGCGATTGTTGTAACAATTGTAAGTTAAGGGTATTCGACCTATGCCGATTACTTATGATAAGGGTGGGGAACTTCAACGATTTCAAATTAAGTTAAGAGTGTTCGACCTATGCCACTTACTTGTCGTACGAGTGGGGAACTTAAACAATTTTAAATTAAGTTAAGGGTGTTCGACCCAGGTTGCTTACTTGTGGTAAGGGTGGGGAAATTAAACGATTTGAAATTAAGTTAAAGGTGTTCGACCCAGGCCGCTTACTTGTGGTAAGGGTGGGGAACTTAAACGATTTGAAATTAAGTTAAAGGTGTTCGACCCAGGCCGCTTACTTGTGGTAAGGGTGGGGAACTTAAACGATTTGAATTTAAGTTAAGGGTGGTCGACTCAGGCCGCTTACTTGTGGTAAGGGTGGGGAATTTAAACGATTTGAAATTAAGTTAAGGGTGTTCGACCTAGGCCGCTTACTTGTGGTAAGGGTGGGGAACTTAAACGATTTAAAATTAAGTTAAAGGTGTTTGACCCAGGCTGCTTACTTGTGGTAAGGGTGGAGAACTTAAACGATTTGAATTTAAGTTAAAGGTGGTCGACCCAGGCCACTTACTTGTGGTAAGGGTGGGGAACTTAAACGATTTGAAATTAAGTTAAAGGTGTTCGACCCAGGCCACTTACTTGTGGAAAGGGTGCGAAACTTAAACGATTTGAAATTAAGTTAAGGGTGTTCGACCCAGGCCGCTTACTTGTGGTAATGGTGGGGAACTTAATAACAATGTAAAGGATGGAAGAAGAGATGAGCACGTAATCAAGAACCCTTTGCTTTATTCATAATTTTTGGGGTGCCTCGTTAAAAACTCCCTGGCAAAAAGTCTCCTTAGGGAAAAATGCCAGGTGAGGAAAAAGACTACACCCAGGGTTACAAGTATTCGGTACAGTAAGTATTCTAGCTGAAGTAGAATTTGAGATGGGACATGTTCCATGTGTTTGGTATTTCTTCGCCTGTTAGTTGTTCAAGTTTGTAAGCGCCACCCCCGGCATCCTCGCGTATTCGATACGGACCGTCCTAGTTGGCAGAGAATTTGCCATCCTTCTTTCTCGCGCTGCTGGCCATTCTCTAAAGTAGGTCTCCTCTGGCGAATGATCGCAGGCATAAATTTGCGTTATATTTTCTGGTCGCTCTCTATTTAGCTAGTAAGTTGCGTATTTAGGCTTTCTCTCTTAATTCAGATAGGAGGTTGAAGTGGGTGTACATGTTTTGATGGTTTTGATCCGGGTCGTATAGTTCTCGACGCAAAGATGGTTCGCCAATTTCTACCGGTATCATAGCCTCTGCGCCGTATACTAGGCTGAAAGGAGATTTGTTTGTTGCTGACTGGGGGGGTACACCTATAGGCCCACAATACTTCCACTAACTCTTCTGGCCATCGTCCTTTGGCGCTATCCAACCGTTTGCGCAACTAGTATGACTTTGTTGGCTGCTTCGGCCTGCCCATTGGTCTGCGGATGTTCGATAAAGCTGGTTACATGTTTAATGTCGAGGTCGGTGTAGAACTTAGCGAGTTCTTTGTCTATGAATTGCCGACCATTGTCAGTTATGATCGTGTGTGGGACGCCATATCGACATATGATATCTTTCCAGACGAACTGCTGAACTTGTTGGGCTGTAATGGTGGCTAGTGGTTTGGCTTCTATCCACTTGGGGAAGTAGTCGATGGCTACTATGAGGAATTTTACTTGGCCTTTGCCTGGGGAAAAAGGGCCGAGGATGTCCATTCCCCATTTTGCGAAGGGCCATGGGGAGAGTATGGAGTGAAGTTGTTCTTGCTTTTGGTGGATGAGGTTGCCATGCTTTTGGCAAGGTATGCACTTTTTGACAAAGGTGTGACAATCTGCCTCCATGGTTGGCCAAAAGTAACCAGCGCAGAGGATTCTGGTGGTCATGGTTCGTGTGCCGGAATGATATCCGCATATGCCTTCATGTAATTCTTTTACTATGTACTGGACTTGTTCGGCTGTGACACATTTGAGGAGTGGTTGGTCGTATCCCCGCTTGTATAAGTCATCTCCTATCATTGTATACCTGGCGGCTTTAGCTAGCCAACTCTTGTTAGCATCAGGTGGGGGGTTACTGATTCAGAGGTATTGGATGTAGGGAGTTGTCCAATTGTCGGCTTGGTTTTGGGTTAGGTTAAGGCAAGTGTTTGTTGTGGATGGTGCGGATAATGTTTCTTGTAAGAGGGATCTGTGCCGGCTCTTTAGCTTAGTTCTGGCTAGTTTAGATAATAAGTCGACCCTGACATTTTCAGTTTTGGGGATGTGTTGGATGCATACTCGTTCAAAAGCAGATTGAATGACGTTCCGGACTAGGTGATAATATTGCAAGAGGGTAGGGTCTTTGATCTGGAGTTCGTCATTTAGATGGCCCACTGTGAGTTTAAAATCAGTTTTGCACGTAAGTGTTTTGACGCTAACTCGCGGGCAAGGGATAACCCGACAAGGATGGCTTCGTATTCGGCTTGATTGTTGGATGTCCTGAAGGCGAAATGGAGAGATTTTTCAATGAGGATGTCGTTGGGGCCCTCTAGGACAATATCGATACCTGCCCCCTTCGGGTTCGAAGAACCATCAACGTAAAGTGTCCACTGGTCTTCTTCGGGAGTGTGTTGCAGGTCATTGACGAAGTCGAGGAGGTATTGAGCTTTGATGGGGCCGTGGGGTTCATAGCAGATGTTGAACTCGGATAGTTCTACGGCCCAAGACGACATGCGACCGACAAGGTCTGACTTTTAGAGTATCTTTTGGATGGGGTAATCGGTTTTGACGATGATGTTGTGGTTTTGGAAATAGGGGCGTAGGCGTCGCGCTGTGTGTACTAGGGATATGGCCAATTTCTCCACCATTTGGTATCTGGTTTCTAGATCCTGCAAGGTTCGACTGACGAAGTATATAGGGTGCTGAGTGCCATCGACATCCTGAACTAGTGCGGCGCTTACGGTGTGATCTATGGCGGTGATGTAGACAAGGAGGGGTTGATGAGTGTTCGACTTATGGAGGATGGGTGGTGAAGTTAGAGTGTTTTTGAGGTTTTGAAAAACTTGCTCACATTAGTCGTTCCAAGAGAACCTCACAGATTTCTTGAGTAGTTGAATGATGGGCTGGGTTTGCTCGGCTAGTTTGGGTAGGAAGAGGGATATGGCGGTTAGACGGCCGATGAGGTGTTGTACCTCTTTAACAGTGTTGGGACTTCGCATCTCAATGATGGCATTGCATTTTTCAGGGTTAGCTTCTATGCCGCGTTGTGTCAGCATGAAGCAAGGGAATTTACCACGATCGGCACCGAAGACGCAATTTTCGGGGTTGAGGCGGAGGTTGTACTGCCGTAACGCGGAAAACACTATGGATAAGTCTTGAGCGTGTTGGTGATGACTCGGGGATTTGACAACCATGTTGTCGACGTATACTTCGACACATTTGCCTATTATATGGTTGAAAACTTTATCCATCAATCGTTGGTAAGTTGCTCTTGTGTTTTTGAGACCGAACGACATAACTTTATAAAAGTAGTTGGCATCGTCTGTGATAAAAGTGGTCTTGTTCATATCAGTTGTGGCCATTGGGATCTGATTGTATCCGAAATATGCATATAGGAAACTGAGGACCTTGTTGTCGGCGGCACCGTCAACTAGCCGGTCAATATTGGGCAAGGGGTAGGCGTCCCTTGGGCAGGCCTTATTGAGATCTGTGTAATCAACACACATTCACCATTTACCGTTAGCTTTTTTGTCTAGAACCACATTGGAGAGCCAGGTGGTGTAGTGGGCTTCTTCGATGAAACCTGTGTTAAGTAACTTGTCGGCTTCGATCTTGGCTGCTAGTCGACGTTCTTCACCAAGCTTTCGTTTCTTCAGAGAGACATATCTGGCTTCTTTATAAATGGAAAGTTTGTGGACTGCGACTTGAGGGTCAACGTCGGGTAAGTCAGCGGCGGACCAAGCAAAGAGGTCGGTGTTGCTGATGAGGGTATGTGTGAGTATTTCACGCCGTTCGTGTTGAAGACCGGTGGCCATTTTAAGGGTGCGTCCATTAGGGAGTTCCAGGGGTAAAGTTTCATCAACAGGCTCGAGGCGTGCATCGCGACCTACCCTAGGGTGCAAATCATCGCCAGATAAGGCTGTTAGAGCCAAATGGACGTTCAATGTTGTGTGTTTGAAGGATGGGTAGTTGTGTGTTTGAAGGATGGGTAGTTGTGGTCGTAGACTGGTCATGTAACATTGTCGCGTGAGCCATTGGTCGCCGTGGATGGTAAGGATGTCTCCAGATGGGGAGGGAAATTTCATGGCCAGATGAGGTGTAGATACGATTACGCCGAGAATGTTAAGGGATAGGCGACCGAGAAGTACATTGTATGATGTAGGCGCGTCTACGACAAGGAAACGAATAGGGATTGTTTTGGTTTGAGTGCCATCACGAAAGATGGTATGGAGGTCGATGTAGTCGCAAGTGGAGACCTTCTCCCCAGAGAAGCCATATATAGGTTCACCGTAGGGAACCATGGCAGTGGTTGGGAGCTGTAGTTTCTGGTATGTCGTCCAGTAGAGGATGTCGACTGAATTGCCTTGGTCGATAAGAACTTTCTTGACTGCGTAGTTCTCCAATTCAACCGTGATGACCATTGGGTCATCCTGCTGGTGATCAACACCATGGAAGTCATCGTCTATGAAGGTGATGAGAGGCATGCAATGTCTGTGGTAGGAGTGGGTTATGTGGTTGATGGACTGAAGGTCGCGAAGATGTTTCTTTTTAGCTGAGGAGGTGGATCCTCCATTAGCAAAGCCGCCAGAGATGGTGTTAATAGTGTCGCGTAGTGGGGGATCGTCGGGGAAACATCAGTGCGGACAGGTTGGGGGCCACGACTGGTGGGATGGTTAGGACGTCTATCGTGATGGGAATCGTGGGGAGGATGTCGGTGGTCGGAACGTGGAGGGTCGGGGTTGTCGTCTCTACGGATGAAGCAGCGGAAATGGCCAACACGAACCAATTCTTCAATCTTATCCTAGAGTGCGTTGCATTCATCTGTGGTATGGCCATTGTTACGGTGATAGCAGCCGTATTTGGTCATGTCGACGTTGGGAGGATTGAACGGTTTGCGAGGTGGTGAGATGAGGTTGGCTTGAAGAGCTTCATCAAGAAGGCGGGATCTAAGAACACTTGGGGGTGCGTATCTGGTGAAGCGAGGTTGGCGAGGTTCCCTGAGTCTAGGATCAGGTCGTGAAGGTGGTTTAGGGGGCGGTGGCCGCGGAGGGTGTGTAGTCGTTGCATAATTTTGTGTGGAGAGTTTGCATCTCTTCCATAAGGATGTAGTATGCGACGCAGAGCTTCAGTTCATGTATAGAGGCAGGTGGGTGTAGGTAGACGTTGTTGGTGAAGGGGTCGAGTTTGAGAGTGAGTGCCATACACTGAAGTATCATCTCTTGGTTAAGGTGTGGTGTTCGGAGGGCGGCCTTGCTGAAGCGGTCGATGAAGGTTCGCAGCGTCTCGTCTTGTTCTTGTTTGACGCCGAGAAGAGAAATGGTTGTGGTTTGATGTGGGCGGCTGCCAGCAAAGTGAATAGTGAACATGTGGGAGAGGGTGTCGAAGCAGTCGATGGAGTATGGGGGTAGGGTGGTAAACCATTCGAGGGAGGGGCCTTTAAGGGTGGTTAGAAAGGCTTTGCAGAAAACGGCATCGTGAGAAGTGTAGAGGGCGACATGTGTTATGTATACTTTAAGGTGCTTGTCTAGATCGATTTCGCCTGTGTAACGGTCCAATGTGAAAGGTTCCCACTAGGCAGGGAGAGGGGTGTTGGCGATGAAATCAGTAAAAGGGTGACGGTGCCTGGGTTGTTGTGATGGTAGCGGGTGAGGTGGAAAGGGATGGTGGATGAGGGTAGGAAAGGTGGAGGTATAGTTGTGAGGTGGGATGTGGGCAGTGGGGAGGGTGGCAGCGGGGGTACGTGCTGCAGGGTGTCCTGGGAGGGTGGGATGGAAGTGTGTATGATGGGTTAAGATGATGTTAGTCTGTTGAGTGGTGGTGAAGGTGTGCGAGGTAGGATTGTACTCACTTTCTTCCTCATTAGGCTGGAAAGTTGGGGACTTTGTGGCTTCGAATGTTTCCTTGGCTTTTCCCTTTTGGGTGGGGTCAGCCTCAATCTTCCTCCTTAGATGAGAGTTTTCCTATCTGAGTGCCTTCATTTCATCAACACTGAGTTTCTTCAAATCAGCTAGCTCTTGTTGCATTTTGGCTTGGCCTTCCAGGATAGCGGCCAAGTCCGGGGTGGTACCAACAGGTGCTACATGACCTGCTTCAGTTTGCTTGTTAACTCCTGCTCTACTGTAGGTAGACACCATCTTCGAGTAAATGCTGGTTGATCCGTGAAGTATTACTTCGTTCCCCACAGTGGGCACCAATTGTGCCTGTGGAGAACAAATAAGAGATGTCAGACACAAGTGTTACCTTACCTCAATCTGCAATCTCTTCAGTAGGCTTCCTTCCAGTTGGCCTATGAGGGGTTACCTATGGAGAAGGCTCCGACGCTCAAGTCAGCTAAGAATTCTCAGAAAGTCAAATCTCGTGATTAAGGGATTAATGAATGCGTACCTTTAATTCGTAGGGTCCATGCGTATTTATAGATTATTAATTATGTCTGGCCACGTCATGGGCTGGGCTTTTGATTGGGCTGCAGCTGGGCCTGGGCCAAGCCCAGGTCCCACAGTTTGGTTATTGAAGGCCCTAGGATCCTGGTTGGTAGTGTTTTAGGTTTATCAAGTTCTCGTTCAATTTGCTTAAGTTAGCGGCTTAGGCCGCTTACTATTGATTGTTCGACATACATTATTATAGTTTGCGTCCTTAAGGGGCTATGTAGGCGGATCTCATGGTTGTAGTCAGGTTAGGCCGCCTAGGTGTAGTACAACTATCAAACCTCATTTATAACCACACTTTCCCAAAAACGTGGGAAAATTAAAACCATGAAATAGTATACTTTGCTAAAATTCGAGGTTAACATTTACTACAACTCACAAAATAACTCAAATATAAACTGTTTGAAAACATGAAATATCCAATTATTAAAAGTCTTCAAAGTCCCCATAATGTCCCACTCTCTCAACTCAAGTATCTCCTGGCTCAACTGTCAAATCATTTGCTCCCGGATAACTAATTATCTAATCATCGCCACACACAAGTAGATAGGGTGAGCTATGCATATATATATATATATATATATATATATATATATATAAAATATGACACCCATCCCAAAGAAAAATAAATCTTGCATAAAAATTGCATTATTACAAATTATCCATCCCTGATCTCATAGTCTTTCATGAGTCATATGCATGAATCTATGTCTTGAAACTTTACTGTGCTCCCACGAAACTAACCTTTTCGTGGTTCAACTCTATGTAGCAAACATCCAAGCCTTCCCGCTCGGACCCTAGCATGCACGCAATCACCATACTATAGACTCCTTGCCCAATAGTAGCTAACAGGAACATACTGTTCCTTGCCCATCATGCATCTGACGCATGTAATCACCATACTATGGACTCTTCGCCCATTACTAGCCGACGGGAACTTAACCAGTTCCATGCCCATCATGCGTCCCTCCACCAAGCACATCCCATACCCTTATTGGACTTAGTCCTTCAAGCCCAAACACAAATGTATGTGAACTTAATCCTTCAAGTTCATAGATCACCACAACAATAAAAGAAATCACAGCAGCGGATTCGCCCGGCACAGCCCAAACACCACTAGACAAAACTGGTTCTAGACCGCCTGACGGACATCGCCCACCGCCAGGCGCCAAGCTCTAAACAAGAGCTGCGCTGCTCTGTCATCGCTTGACGGGACACCCCCTACTGCCAGGCGCCATGCGCGTCTAGTGGCTACTGCCTCTGTTTTAGGTACCTATCGCCATGCGCCATACCAGTAGCGCAATGCTACTGGTTTTTTGCATTTTCATCAGGTCTTAAGAGACCCTAAATATGCAAGGCATCTTTCACACATCAATCATAGTATTCAAGACATAACACCATAACCAAAACTCAATATGTACAAATAGCTCTTGCCCAAATCTATTATTATCAAGCATTAACATGCCTTACTTTATTCACTAATGGAATAAGTCACAAAATTGTCAATATGGTACCCACCATTTGCAACAACACAATTATACAGTTTACAGTACCCTATCCAAATTACAACTACACGCCCAAATCATGCCAATTCGAGTTTATCATGCACACATACTCTTCATCAAGTATTACCTTAAACCTGCCACATACACACCATATACTCCAAGCCTAAAAATCATATCGTTTAATATTCATATACTCATGCCACCATGATTAAAACTGTGTTGCACCTATACTTAATAACAAAGCTACCGCTGTAGTAACCCATATGTATGAAACACCTAATCCATCCATCTCACATATATAAATCTCATATTTATTACTAAAGGACATACATACTAAATCATTGTCTATCACACACCACAACACATTTTAATGACAACCCAATTAACCGCCCCATGACCAGATCACAAACCAAGTCCAATTTTCCGTAGCACTGATGGGTCACCTGGCGGCAGCCTCAATGCCGCCAGGCGGTGCGTTAAAAATCTGGGTTTTGCCAGATTTCTCCCGCATCCAGCGTGACTCGTAAACCCCACAATTTCAATGTTCACCTTCAAAGTGGCGTAATTTCACAGGCACAACACATCCAGGATTCATAATATAACCATGTTATCATCATTCCACGCAACAGTGTACCATTCATAAACATCATCTATGTTAATCATCTACAATCCCAGCATGCACCCTAAATCCCAAATTCATATGCATGTTCATACACTGTTCCACCAATTAAGCAATTACAGATAATCACACAACATACCAATCATACACACATCATAGGAATCCTTTCTAAACGTCCCAACATCGTTGGAACACCAAAAACCCGAGAAAACTGGGCAAGCTAGCTCGTATTGCCTGGCGGACAACACCTAACTGCCAGGCGGTGCATAGAAGAGAACCCAAAAATGGGTTCTAGAGGCATGAGTCGCCTGGCGGGCCTTCAATAACGCCAGGCAGTTTCTGGAATTTTCCAGAAACGTGACAATATTCAACAAAAACACATAAATCACCCCTCATTCATCAAGTATAGCACGAAATCATATATTACACATACAACCACAAAATAGAACTCCCCTAACCTGGTTTCCTTTGCTTAAAGCTTTGAGTATCCCTTGATTCTCCTTTGCTTCACCAATAGCCTTCCTTGGCTTCTCTCAATTCAGCCTCAAAGGTCCACTCACTCTCTCAATTCCACTGATTTTCACACTTCTCTGCCTATCCAACACTAACAACTGCAGAAACCATTCATTTCTCCCTCAATTTGCTTTTTAATGGTCTTTTAATGGTGGTTTAAAGTCCTAAAATGAAAATGTCTTATTGTTGTTGTTAATTATCATTCAAGCACACTTAATTAGATTGTTTTCCAGCCCCCTTTGGCTGCTAGGTCTGCTAGGGTTTCCCTCAACCCTTCAACTTCAAGCCAAAACTAGAAAAACAAAAATAAAGATTAATTTGGGTTCTCCAAGGCTTGAACCCACAACCATGCCAATGCCAAATCAATGCTCAACTATTCATCGAATTCATATTTCATGCTAACACATATAATTCAAGGATTATATCATCCCACAACATGATCACATATATAAAAATAATAACAAATAAATAACATATAATTGGCATACATAGGACTTGTACCCAAGTCCTTTCACACAACCAAAGTACTCAAAACCATTTGAGCTAGTACTTTTCCATGTCATATAAGTTAGAATTTAATGCACTAAGGCTTCCACTATCCGCATTTATTAATTAATTATTTATTTAATTAATTAAATTTCATAGGTCTTACATGTAATAAATTGGTAAAATTATGTGGAATATGGTGTCTTGGTAAAGTGTGTGTGATGGCATGATTTTAGTTTATGAGTTCATGGTGTGAATGTTGTGTGAAATATAATTGGATCCTGCCGTTATAGTTTTATAAATTGATTTTTTATGTTCTAAATGCATGTGGGGTGACATGGTATCTTATAACCTGTCCAAAGTACCAAAAACCAGTAGCACTAACGATACTAGTATAGCGCCTAACGGCTCACCCTGTGTCGTCAAGTGATAGCGGCCAAAACAATGGCCACTGGAATGCGTGACGCTTGGCAGAAGGAGGAGGTCCCGCCAAGCGAAAACAATCTGATAGAGGCTTTCGAAAGCGTGTGGCACTTGGCAGCGTGAGGTGCCCGCTAGGCGGTCTGGAGTGTGATTTCGCCTAGCGACGTGGGTGTTGCGCCAGGCAGGTTCATGTGTAGAGTTGGCCTGCCATGGAAGATTCTACCAACTTTGGAAGTAGGCCTTGAGGAGATCACTTGTTGAGGGGCCTTTATGAGTTGTAGCTTGTCATAGGGGTTAAACACGTGACTATTTTTGTAACATCCCTGTGGAATATTACTTAATTAAATAAATAAATAAAGAAAAATAAAATTAAAACGTCGCAATATTATTATTCCCAAACGCGGGAACATTTAAAATGTTCAAACAACGCGCCAACATTTATAAAGTGATAGTAATAAAAATGTACAACTTCCAAAATTCTTTAACATAAATGAAATCATAGTAAAATCTCCTAGCTCTAATCCCAGCTAGCCCTCACTCTGTCGTCTACGCATCCACAACATCACCTGTATCATCATCTGCTCCCGTGTAACGAATCACACGATCATTACCAATCACAAACAGAAAGGGTGAGCTGATAAAATTTGAAATAAAGTATAAATTAATAGAATATATAATTAAGACACCAATCTTATTCATTCTACTTAGTTCTTGGCCAAGACCTTACTCCCCAAGGCTTTTCAACCTTTAATCACACAAATAGTTAGCCTTGGACTCAGGAATCTGACGCTCACACGAACCTGCCCGCTCATGGTCATGCCTCTACGAACCTCCCCGCTCGTATTCCTACCATACGAACCTCCCCGCTCATAGTCCTGCTCTACGAACCTACCCGTCCGTAGTCCAACATATGTGATCCACTAGCCACGTACCTCCCAGCACGCAGCATCTCTCAAGTGTGAACACGGAACATACGAACCTACCTCGCTCATATCCTCACACAAGAGTAACTGGATATGAACCTCCCCACTCATATCATCACATGTTCACCACCATCCATGAACCTACCCACTCAAGGCACAACATCTCCTGATCCAAGTATAGCATCATTGCGTAAAACCACACACACAAACAAGCCAAGAACAACTACATTCTCGCCTGGCGCAACATAAGTGTTGCCAGGCGAAATCTGCCTAGACCGCCTGACGGTTCACTCCTTGCCGCCAGGCGCCAGGTCAGTTCAACCCCTCTTGTAGAACGTCTTTCGCATGGTAGATCACACCCTTCCGCCAGGCGCTGCACGGTGCAGGGACCTCCCTGGAGGTTCTATCGCTTGGCGGGCATTCCCACTTTCGCCAAGCGCCATACCTGATTCACATCTCTACTAGTTTTGGCACCTGAACCTGACCACACTGTCTTAGGAAATGACATTACACCTTCACTCTTGACGCCAAGACTAGTACTTACTCCATATACAGTATTTCCTTGCAATCCTTTCGTTCCTTAGATTTATTACTCCATTCCTTATGGAACCTCTACCACTCGTTAGTCACTATAACTTACACAATACCTTAGTCAAGTTTAAGGTTATCTCATCCATTCTAATATTTCTCCATTCTATACTATTGATATCAATTTATCTCGTTCTACCCTTATCCCAATCATAGCATTCCCTAATGATAGCCTATTGGTACTTCCCAAACATTCAATCTATCCCTTAAGGTGAATATACTCTAGTTGAAAAGTAGCGTGCAGTCATAAATTTGACTATTTAAAGACTCTCATCAAAGCTTTTCTTACTTCAGTTACCATTAAAACCTAATCATTCCCAACTCTTATACCTAACCAATCAATGTATTATTCAGCGGCCAATCATTATCAATTGACCTTACCGAAACCCCCATATTCACAGAATGTACCAATACCATTTCGTTCTCACTGTTCCATTATGAAGATTACTAATCGTCACTAGAGTCCATTAATTTCTTGACTTTAATTCATTCCAAGTTCATCCTTAGGTCTATTATATTGTCTATAGTCCACTACACTTCCTCTTCCTATAATAATATCATCTTTTCATGCCGATTTCGTCATCACTCATCTCCCTGTCAATTCCCCCCAAGGCTGATTAACCAATTCTCCCAAAATAACCCTGTAACGTCGCTATCGCTTGGCGGCCAATGAGATGTCGCCAGGCGGCATGCCAGATTATGGGTAAGGACCCAAGTTCTCTACACTCGCGTAAATCCATCCCTCTTCTTATGGTCCTGATGTCTCGGTCAATACAAACCAAATTTGTCAATGCAATACTTCTATAGTCAAGCCCTTCCAATTACAACTTGGAGGATCACTCATTCTACTCATTAAAAGGATTACAATTTTTCAACATGAACCCTTCATGTTCCCTATTCCATGGTTAATCACAGTCACCCCATACTAACAATAGCACAACATAAATCAATCAAACAATTGAAACAAAGATGAACTGGAATATTAGTATATCACAAATTCACCAAAGCAACAAAAACAACATTAGAATTCAGGCTCCGCCTAGCAGATTTTAACCCACTGCTAGGCAACACGTGACAGAACCCAGAATTTGGGTAAACACTTATGTGCCGCTTGGCGGCACCTTCATGCCCGCCAGGCGGTTTCTGGGCTAAAACCCAGAATTTGCAAAAACAACATAATTTAACAAGGGTTTAATGCAATTCAGTTCATCCAATTCACAGTACATTATTCACCAATCAAAACAATTAAAAACAACTCCCCTTACCTGGATTCCTTGCTCCAAATTCGGATTTGATGTCTCTAACCCAAAAGCACCCTATCCTTTGCTTTCTCTCCAACAATGGCTTCCACTTCCTATTTTCTCTACAGTCCATGCTAATGTGCCAGAACTTCTTTGCTCAAACTCTCGTACCACGATTCCAGGCCTCTCTCTCTAATTCCTCTCCCTCTCTCAAGATTAATCCTCTCTTAATTACCCTTTAACACCCTAAAACGAAAATTAAACTAGAATGTGACTTAATGGTTATTCAATACCTATTAACAGAATGCTTTTTAGCCCTCTAAGTTGCCTTTCTTGGCTGCTAGGGTTCCTCAACCCTTTCATATCCATGCCAAATGGAAATTTGGCAAAAAGAAAGTTAATTTGTTCTCAGCAAGGGTTGAACCCACAACCACTCAAACACAAAGCAATTGCACAACCAATTCAACCCATTCATATTTATGATAATTCCTATAATTTTAGGCTTTCATTATCACTACTCACATTTAAGTATATTAATAAAATAATGCACAAATTAAAATAACACACAAATAGCATACATAGGACTTGAACCCAAGTCCTCTTACATAATAAAGTACTCTCAATCACTTGAGCTAGTACTTTTCCACGTCATAACATTTTGTATTAAATGCCTTAAAGGCTTCTATTACCCGCATTTATTAAATAATTATTTAATTTTTCTCGGGTCTTACAATTTTAGGTTGGAGCCTGATGATATTGGAATTTCGGTGTGAGAATGCCAGCGATGGCTAGTATAGATGGTTCACTTGATTGCCCTTCACAGTCAAAACCAATGAGGATGGTAGTCTTAGGATGAATACGAATTGTGGTCCGTATTGGTGAGCTCCAATCGGTGTTACAGATTGTAGTCCATAAGTGGATAATTTCCACGTGTGATCTATCGGTGGTGGTCGGTTGATGGATGGGCCATGAGTTGGAGCTTGTGGCGGCAAGAGTCGTCTTAAGGATATCATTAAAGGGTGTAGAATCACGAGGCATCCAGTAGAAGATGTGAATATTCGGGTTTGAGGATTGTAGTTCTCAAAAGGGTTGTGGGTTTAAGTTTCGATTTATTGTTATATTTTATTATATTTTATTTTGAGCTCACCCTATCTGCTTGTGTTTGGCGATGATCGTGTAACGTGTTACACGGGGGCAGTGTTGTTGCAGGTGAACATGTCGATGCTTAGAGCCATAAAGGGGCTAGCATGGGGGACTTTTATGGATTTTCTTGACTATTTTGTAATCATTTACTTATAATTGGTTTTAGTATTTGTAATCATTGAACACATTTAGGGATTTTATATTTTGGCGCTTATAATAGAGTTTAAATTTTCTCGCGATTTGGGAATTCTTATTATTTTATTCTATTTTAAACTAGTAATATTCGACTAGGATGTTACATTTGGTATCAAAGCCTTGATTTTAAAAAGATTTTGGGGTCTTCTTGGTCGTAAGTGGGGTAATTCTTCTCATGCACCTTTAATTGTCGGGATGCATATGCCACCGACCTTTTCTCTTACATCCACACACAACCCAGACCTTGGTACGACGCATCACAATATACTTCAAATGTCTTGGTCATATCTGGAATTGCCAATATTGGAGTCATGGTCAACCTTCTTTTCATCTCTTCAAAGCACACCTCACAACTTTGTCCATCAGAAAGGTTTATCCTTCTGGGTGAGTTGTGTCATGGGACTTACCATCTTAGAAAACCCTTCTAGGTGAGTCTGTAATCTCCTTCAAGATAGTGAATATTTATTCTTAATCGTCAACTTTTTCAGTTGACGATAGTCCACACAAAGCCTCGAGCTTCCATCCTTTTTCTTGACCAATAGCATTTGAGCTCCCCACAATAATGCACTAGGCCGAATAAACCTTTTCTCTAGAAAATCTTGTGCTTCTTCCACTCTGCTAATTTTCTCGATGCCATCCTAAATGGTGTGACAGATATTGACTTGGCTCTAGGGATTAGATTAATAGTGAAATCTATATCCTTGCTCGACGGTAATTTGGGGACTTCATTTGGGAATACATCAGCATATTCCTCAACTACTGGTATACTCTGGATCTGGTCAACTGTACTCTTCTTCTCTACTTGAACCACTATCATGAAGCAAGTAGCTCCTTTTGTCATCTCCTTTAGGGCCTCTCGGGTAAATATCAGTGCCAACCATTCAACTTCCGGGAATACCACATTGTGCCGCTCACATTCAATTACAACGTGATTGTTTGACAGCCACTCCATCCTTAGTATCACATCTAGTCCCTCAAACGACAAGCAAATGAGGTTCACCTTGAACTTGCGTCCTACCACTTCAATAAGGCATCCAACACAAACCGAATTGGTCGAGCTTTTCCACGTCATACCAATAACATTTAATGTCATAAAAGTCCCTTTCTCCCTCATCTATTAATTAATTAATTATTTAATTAATTGTTTTTCCACGGGTCTTACACCCTTTACAAGTTGTAGCTTATAATGGGGGTTAAACACGTGACCATTTTAGGGATGAGCCTGTTGGTATTGGAATTCTGGGTGTGACTGTACTAGTGGTGGCTAGTATAGATGGTTCACTTGGTTGCCCTTCACGGTCGAAGTCGGTGAGGATGGTAGTCTTTTGATGAATATGGATTGTGGTCCGTATTGGGGAGCTCCACTCGGTGTTACGAATTGTAGTCTGTAACTGGATAATTCCCACATGTGATCTATTGGTGGTGACCAGTAGATGGTGGGGCTATGTGTTGGAGTTTGTGGCGGCAATAGTCGTCTTAAGCTTATCATCAAAGTTTGTAGAATTAAGTGGCGTACACTGGAAGATGTTAATGTTTGGGTTTGAGGATTATAGTTCTGAGAAGGGTCGTGGGTTTAAGTTTCAATTTATTGTTATCTTTTATTTTGAGCTGCTTGTGTTTGGCGATGATCATGTAACATGTTACACGAGAGCAGATGTAACATCTCGTCAGGATATTACAGATTTAAATAAATAAAATAGATAAAACAATAATTACATCGCAATTAATAATACCTCATCTCCCATAAAGCGCGAGAAATTTAAAACTTTATTACTTCCAAATAAAATTCATAAGAGTTTACAATTTATTTCCAAAAACATAAAATATATCTATAGCTCCCATGCTATCCCCGCTCCGTGGCTAAGTCTCACCAGAACCACCTGCATCAACATCATATGCTCACGTGTACCGCATACACGATCATCGCCAAACACAAGCACATAGGGTGAGCTTAACAGATCAAACATATACAAATATATATACACATATACAACATATCAATATAAACAATACAATCATTCCAAAGGACTTCCATTCCTTTGATTCATACCACCTGGCCACAACCAGGCTATTCATGTTCTACATTTTCTAGTGATTACTTCAAGATGACTTGTTGCCATACCTATCGGCCACAATCGATAGAGCACATGCTGGAAACCATGTTACATCATACACTATAACGCCAGGTGGAGTTCCTAAATACGAATCTAATTCGCAACGTCCCAAGACTACCAAACTCGTCAGTTAACAATTCAGGGGGGCAATCTATCTGGATCCATCCATACTGGCCACAACCAACACACTTACACCGGCAACACTCGCCAACCCGAGCCACAACTCAAGAGTTCTTCGTGTTCATCTGCCATTCTGAGCCATAACTCAAGAGATGCTATTCCAAGCCACAACTCAAGGAGTACCACGTGCTTTAACCCCTATCTCGAGCCACAACTCAAGGGATACGTTCTGAGCCATAACTCAAGGAACCCAATAATTCCACCTTGAAGCATCACGAAAAGCCTTGTAGATCACGCATTCAGTTTCAATAGACCAATGTTGCAGCAGCAAAATCGCCTGGCGGGGGACACTTGCCGCCAGGCGCTGCTAGCTTCCAAACAGCCTGGCGGGTGACACGTACCGCTAGGCGCCAAGGGCCTTATATGTAAGATCCGGGAAAATTAAATAGTTATTTAATTAATTATTTAATTAGGACGGATAATGAGAATATTTAAAGCAATAAATGCGAGGAGCTATGACGTGGAAAAGTACTAGCTCAAGTGGTTGAGAG
>Ga0209589_1006222_pt1 | contig 19878 bp, 11 predicted proteins | sample CowpeawhiteBW_FD_187525 | JGI IMG/M metagenome (GOLD analysis project Ga0209589, IMG submission 187525) | Root nodule microbial communities of legume samples collected from California USA - Cow pea white BW (SPAdes) (version 2) | ecosystem: Host-associated > Plants > Roots > Nodule | place: USA... | reverse complement strand
AAATAGTCAACCAAGCCAACTTAAAGGAATTTTAAACTAAAGAAAATAAAAGCAAAGGAAGGGATCAAGGAACTCCCTTTCTTCTAAGCATGTGCCATGGGCCATCATCCTTGGTAGGGATCAATCATTTATCAGAATCAAAGGATAGAATTCCTTTGATGAGTGCATGCTTATATCTAGTTGAATTATTATATGTGTTTATATATTAGCGCACCCTATCTACTTGTGTTTGACGATGATCGTGTAATGCATTACACATGAGCAGATGATGTTGCACGTGGTGTTGGTGAGGCATAGAGCCGGAGCAGGGCTAGCATGGGAAATCTTTTTATGGAGCTATTTCTTTATGCATTTTAAGGACTTTGTATACACTGGTGTTATTAGACATGAAGTTTGTATTTGATATTTATATTTTGGTGGATTTTGAATAATTCGCGATGTAATGAAGTTTTAAAATTCCCACGTTTTGGGAAAAGATAACATAATAAATGAAGTTTTATTTATATATTGGTTTTATTTTATTTAAATTAGTAATATCCAACCAGAATGTTTCAAAACAATTGTGCAAATCTCTTTCTCTCATCTTGTTCACTTTAAAATCTTAAGAAAATCAAACAAATCAATCTTTGTTAGTTTGCATGTGTTTCTGTGTTATCTGTTAGTGTAATCTACTTAGATATACTGATTGGAACGTTTCTTGATTAAGAAAGCATGTTGGTTGAGTGAGATTCGCGAATTCTATATTTTTACATAATTTTCCAGTATTTTAACCGATTGATTTCATACTTTAATTTGTTGATTCAAAGTGTATGAAAAAATAAACCTGCTATTTTTATTTTTAATCAATTGAAAGTGTACTATCTTGCAACTTTTGCGTTTTGATTTTCTTCAAAAAATGTTATATAGCCAATTCAACCCCCTCCCCCTTCTTGGCTTAAACTACCACTATTTTCTTGCACCGTTTATTATAATGTATTCACTATCTTACTCATGCATTTACATAAACTTTTATGGTGATGTATATATTAAATTGCTTTGTTAAGTTTGACATTGTGTAAGAGCATAAATCTATGTAAAATTGAAACAATATATTATCATTGTTGGCTGATAAAATATAACATATTTTTGGCTTCTTAAATTATTTTAGTTGTAGTCATTACACTATTTCATATTTCTTCTTCTCTGGTACATTCTTATACTTATATATGTGTTAATATTTGAATATGATTTGGGACTCTAAATACAATGCATTTTTATTTATGGTGTACATATTTGTAATATAGAATGTATTTATTATTGTCTTCAAATTTAGTGAACTATCATCTCCAATTTTGCCGATAAACTAAAACATCTTCCAACAATAAGCCCATATGTGATTCACATTTCATATATCCATACTACATATGACAAGATAATCTTCCAAAATCTTTGATATTTCCACTTATTGCAAAATATAATCCACACATTTATCTTTTCCACTTTTATTGAATAAAACCTAAAATATCAAATAAATCTAAAAATAAAATAATAATAAACATAAAAATAAACTAAAATAAAAACAAGATAATGTCAATTATCTAAATACCCCAAACTTAAACATTTTCATGTCCTCATGAAAGCTTAGAATTTTTGGATTTTGAAAACTCTCATCAACTGATCAATACATTTAAAGAGCAACTGACTTTTGAATCTTAATTGTGCCACATTAAAGAATGTTTCTTGTTGCTAAAAGTTTGAAACACAATAGTATGACTTTCATGCATCTACTTCAATCCTCAATCATAACAAGAATTAACAGCTATAATATTGAAATACTCACAACAATTCAGTGTTTTACTCAACACATATGTGTATATTAAGAATAATAGTCACTCACACTCAGCATGTTATAAAACCATCCCATCAACTTTTGCCTATCATCTAAGTTATAAAATTCACATCATTGCTAAGATTAAAAGGTCCTTCATAGGCTTATAATGAGGCTTGGCTAAAATGTATTAGTTTTTCCAAGAATTCAAAAACACCATTAAGCCTAATATAACAATCACATGTAAAATGTTTTTATGAATATGCTCTACATTTTCATACATTTTCATATACTATATGCATGCAACCCTTTTCTATCACATAAAATTGTCATCTATCCTCTTTTCCTTTTTCTTGGGGTAGGACTTTTATAAAAGCCTACACCAAACTTATTCACTTTCCTAGGGTAAGGTTTTTACAAAAGCCTACTCCTAACTTATTCAATCTAATATCCTGATAGGTGGTAGGGTGTTTACTGTAACATCCCGTCAGGATATTACGAATTTTTAATAAAATAAAGAACATAAATAAATACACTGCATTTAATAACACCTCATTTCTCAAAACGTGAGAAATTTAAACTTTATTAAATAAATAGAGTACTCAAATCCATAATCCACAAAACCATAATATTATAAAAACACCCATAAGGGTTTACAACTTATTTCAAAACCAATAAAAATAAAAACATAAGATTCCCGAGCTATCCCCTCTCTGTGGCTAAGCTCCACCAGAACCACCTGCATCAACATCATCTGCTCACGTGTACCACGTACACAATCATCGCCAAACACAAGCAGATAGGGTGAACTTAACAGATCAATCATATAAAATACATGTATGTAATAATCACATACACACACACACACACACACACACACACACATATATATATATATATATATATATATATATATATATATATATATATATATATATATTTATATCACCCAAACACAGCCTAGAAATGCCCCATGAAATTCCCATCTCGTATGGGCACCACCATGATATTCGCGTTCTACATCTCTTAGTGAGTACATCAAGATGACCTGCTGCCATACCTATCGGCCACAACCGATAAAGCACGTACGGGAAAATATTGCTACGGATCATACACCATAACGCCAGGTGGAGCTCCCAAATGCGAACATAGTTCGCAATGTCCCAAGACTACCAAACTCGTCAACTATTTACTGAGGAGGGCAATCTATTTGGACCCAATCCGTACTGGCCACAACCAGCATACTCGCACCGGCAACACTCGCCAACCCAAGCTCAATTAAAGGGTTCCTCGTGTTCATCCGCCATCCCGAGCTGAACTCGAGGAATGCCATGTGCTTAACCCCTATCCCGAGCTCAACTCAAGGGATACGTTCCGAGCTCAACTCAAGGAACACCAGCAATCCCACCTTTGAAGCATCACCAAAATCCTTGTAGATCATGCAATTAGAAACTATCAATTCAAGACTGCAGCAACAAAATCACCTAGTGGGGGATACGTACCGCCAAGCACTGCCAGCTTCCACACCAGTATCTGCGACAGTACCAAATTCCAAGCACTCTGAACAGTTGGTATCCCAAACTTGAACCTATAATCTACAACGTTTTCACCCCAAATCAGTTGGTTCACAACTATACAATTCATACTCAATTGGATTTCGTCCCAATACCCCAAGATCAGTTGCTTAGCTATGTGTCTCTCTCTATTCGGGTTTAACAGTTTGGTTTCACAACTCAAAGAGGTTCACAAGCTTTCACCTCCTGTTTCTCAGAGTTCCATCCAAAGTCCTACCACTTTTATGTCAACATTAACCACTACCTTACATAATCTCAAGCCAAGCATTCATGTTAAGTCCAGTGTACACAGCTTATAGATATATCCCTAGCACACTCCAGTTTTAAATCCCTCAAGACTCTATTTTATTCCACTCTATTGTCATATAGTTATTATCATTATCAAGGTTATCATCACCACTACCTCCAATCCTAAGAGTAGCACGAACTAGGATTCTTTTCCCAAAAATCCAACATCCCAGCAACTTTTGCAACCATACAGATTCCACTTTCCTGAGATGGAGCCTAGTGGCAAGCTCCGTGCCACCAGGCGATGCAAGCAATTCTAGGAAATTCCCAGAATCTCCCACAACTACAAGCACTTTTCTATCTTTCCAATGCTTCTCCTTGTATTCCTTAGCTAATTCACATTCAACCACACAGTCGTGATACGATATGCAATGTGATTATCTCCACCAAAAATTCAAGTGCAACTAACAACCTTTCCTCTCACATTATCAATGAAAACCCCAAATTCCAACCTTAAAATCACTTTCGTATTGTTCCATCAAATCGCACCATTAATTACCCTAAAAATAAATGAATTACACATTATATCATCCCTTAACCACTACCACTTGACTTTTCCTCGATCAAACCCATTCTAGAAATTCACAGAATCACATAATCGAGCCAAACAGACTCGCGTCGCTTGGCGAAATTCATCGTCACCAGGCAGCTCATAAGGGAAACCCAGAAATGGGTTACAAGCTTGCGTCGCCTGGCGGTACAAGGATTCACCGCCAGGCGGTGCCTCTAGGAAACCCAGAAAACACGTAAAATGGTATGAGTCGCCTGGCAGCTATGTATAGCCTGCCAGGTGATTTTTGGAAAATTTCCAGAAATTCGATATTCACAGATAAAAACAGGAATCATGCATTCAAGTTAACATACTTTTCATGTATTATTAAGACAATTAAAGAAATCGGAGTCCAACTCCCCTAACCTAGAATTCCTTTGCTTAAAATATAGAGCTTGGGTTCTTTCCTTGATTTCCAACAATTCCTCCCAGCTCTTCCATTGTCCAGCCCCTCAATTTCACTCCCTAATCACTATTTCTCTATGAATTCATGCAGCTCTCAATCCCCTCAATGTCCAGACTCCAAAACCTTCCTCTCTCTCTCAATTAGTCTTTTATTAGTGTCCTTAATGCTTGATTAATTATCAAAAACGAAAATAGGCTTAAAGGTAATGTTTATTACCATTCAATGGTCCTTTATGGTATGTTTTTCAGCCACTTCATCTAGGGTTTCCATCAACTCTTCACATTCAAGCCAAAACTCAGTTTAGCAAAAATAAAGTTTACTTTGGGTTTTCCAAGGTTTGAACCCACAACCATGCCAATGCCAAGTCAATGCCAAACCATCATGCCAATTCATGTTTCTTGCTAACTAATAAAATTCGAGCATTATATCATTCCACAACAAGATCACACACACACACAAACACACACACACATGTATATATATATATATATATATATATATATATATATATATATATATATATATATATATATATATATATATAAACATAATAACAAATAACTAACACATAATTGGCACTCATAGGACTTAAACCCAAGTCCTCTCACACAATCAAAGTACTCTAAACCATTTGACCTAGTACTTTTCCACGTCATACAAGTCAGAATTTAATAACATAAATGCTCTTCCTACTTGCATTTATTAATTAATTATTTAATTAATTAATTAAATTCCATGGGTCTTACATTTACACACTTCCCTAGACTAATCATATCTCATATCTTTATTTTACTCAACATGTACCTGTTCTCTATGCTAAGGTGTGGGACAATATATGTTCTATTTCAAGGCTAACAGTAAAGAATGAAATAGTTAGGCTCAAAGAGGGTAACAACATATAAGTAACATTTGGGTTGGCCATTTGGCTAAGTGGCTTTACATACCAAACAATGCCTTTATCCTTTCTAACCAATTATGTGCTTTTATTAATAAGAATCAGGCAAATATCAATTTCATGGCAATAACTGCTTCTTCACAACTCTCTACAGATGCTCACAATAATTAATACTTTTCAAAAGTTTGGTTTCACTCTTATGTTTGAAAAAGAATGAACTATCATGTCATCATACCAACTATCTTTCACTCAAAGCATGTCACAAAATATTCTAACTGTATGCACAATCAAGAAAGTCAATGTTCATGTATATATTTCAATTTAGTTGATCATTACATCAGTTAAAATGCACATTGAGAACATGATTAGCATAGATGAGGCTTAAGATAATGGCACACACTCCTCAAACAAACTATAATGTTGAAACAAAAGAATGAAAATGACTTAAAGCAAAAAAAAAAAAAAAGAGGAAACCCCTTGTTCTTCGCTGGGTGAGTCAACACTACTTACTGGGCAAGTTGTTTAAATTCTCCCATCTAAGTGCTATTGACTTCCTTCGATGAATGAGTAATGGATGATTCACTAGGCGAGCTCCTCGCTAGAAAAATGGTGTTCATGAAGCTTTGTGGCCGCTAGGTGAGTCTTCTTCATTGGGCGAGTGAGAAACAAGGACTATATGGTCGTTGGGCAACTATACTCGCCTAATGAGTGAAATTGCTAATTTTTTTTAGGATTAAATATGTTTCTAGTCCCTTAACTTTCAATGAAAATTGAAATTAGCCCCTCTTCAAAACTTTGACCCAATTTAGTCCCTCAACTTTAAAAATGTGTGAATTTAGTCCTTTAAACCCAATTTTGTTAAGTTTATTTGACGTTTCGAACGTGCTTCATGATATCATTTGAGTTGTTTACACCATTTGACACAATTCCTCTTCAATGTTAGCTTAATATTAGCTAAAAAATGTGTTCAAAATGTCAAATAAACTCAACAAAATTTGGTTAAAATAACTAAATCCACGCATTTATAAAGTTGAGGGGCTAAATTGAGTTCAAGTTTCAAAGAGGGACTAATTTCAATTTTAACTGAAAGTTAAGGGCCCAAAAACATATTTAACCTTTTTTTTAAAATTAAATGCAAAATTAAAATGCTGGGTTGCCTCCCAGTAAGCGCTAGTTTACCGTTTGATAGCTTGACCCTTGATAATCACAATTCATGATTAGTTCTTCTGGTGTGATTCTTCTCTTCACACCTATATAGTTGCAGCTTTTTACTGATTACTAATTTTGTTGTCCCAGAGTAAGGCTTTTCAATTTCCATTCTCCCATTAGCTTTGATCTCTTTAATGACCGATAGATTTGGTAACCTTTTCTTCATTTTTACAGAAAGAAATTTCCACTTAAATTTGTTTAACACAATAGGTTGACTTGGTCTGAGTTCCTTCTCTTACATCAAAGTGTGGTGATTTACTGGAAGGTCTTTCTTCTTCTCTAGAGGAGTTCCTTTTCTTCTTCCTTTAGTTGTTGTGGAGAAAAATAACTAGAACATTTTTTCAACAACCTAGAAATATGCCATGGCGTACTTGTCACAGATAAAACATCATCAACGACTTGGGTGTCCTTTGGTTCCGGATTATGTGTAACTTCAAACATATTGAGATTTAACTTATCCTCTTTATCTCTGATTTTGAGCATATTGCCACCGACATCTATGATAACTCTAGTGGTTTTCATGAAAGGTCTTCCAAGGATGAGAGGTGTAACACCCCTTTCAAGATGCCATGTGTAATTTATAAATCGTCAATACTTTCAAAAACATAACTCTAATACCATCACTTGAAAGTGAAAATTTCAAAAAATTTATTTCTCCAACAAAAAAAAAATGTTTTAAATCAACCAAACCAATATAAGCGTCATCAAAGGAAACTTATTAAAAATCCTTCAAATTCAAAATATTTTTTTACTAAATTAAATTATTACATTTTATTCAAAAGATAAAACCATTTGATTTTCAAAAACTCCCAAAAGTTTTCCCAACGAGTTCCTCACAACTATGCTTCTTCAGCTACATCTGCATTAACATCTTCTCTCGTATAACACACATGTTATACGTTCGTCGCATAAACACAAAGAATACACAAAAAGCGTTGAGTTCACCAGATAAAACATCATCAAAATTTTCTTTGAAGAATGATCTCCATCATCTTCTTCTTTTGTCAACACGAGGATTTTTGTGGTCATCGTGGTTGAGACCAAGTTGTAAGTTATCATCGTTGTGAGCTTCATCAAAGCTTTATTCTTGTGTCAGAATTCTTTGAACATAATGAAGATCATGGCATCTACTCCATATGTGAGTTAAAAAGGTGTGTTTCTTTTGTTGATGATTGGGATTGCAATGGTATCCCCATAATATAATTAGAATCTCATCAGCTAGAGGCCTTTGACTTGGCCAAATTTTTTCTTTAATTCGTTCAATATAACTCTATTCTTTATTTCAGTTTGACCATTGATCTGTCAATATCTATTGAACTCTATAAATTGTTTGAAGGCTTTGTTAATGAATTATCAACCATTAAGGATGACAATAAAGTGGAGTAAACTATGCTTGCATACAACATTATCCTAAAATAACATTTGCACTTGTTGTGTAGTGATAGCTAATAAAGGTATTACCTTTATTCGTGTAGTAAAATAATTTAGTGATTGGGAATGATCCAGGTATATTCATTCCCCATGTAGTCAAGAGTCAAAAAGTAACAATTATATGTAACTCCTCTACAAAGTAGTTGCAAAACTATTTTACCTCTAGCCTTTGAACTAGAGTGCTCTTGGGCTTGCTTCTTCTTAGTGTGACCGTCATTGGAACTTGTAACACTTATTGAGGCAAGTGTTATCAAAGGAAAAGAAAAGAAAAGAATCTATTTTGACACTATTATTCACAAATTTTCAATAAATAGATTATAGCATAATAAAATATTAATGTAGAAAAGATACGTTAAGAGTGATGGAAACAATTATGGATTTGCCTTTAAGAATGTTATGGATCATCAAATTTGCAACGTGTATGTGATTCTCTAATAAAGGGCCTTAGATACTTCTACCTCAGTTGGTAGAGATTTATACTTCTATCTTGGTCGGTAAGGATTTATAGTTTTACTTTGGTTGGTAAGGATCCATACTTCTATCTTAGTTGGTAGGGATCTCACTTCTACCTTGCTTGATAGGGATCTATAGATGAAGAAAATATATGTACTATATAATGTATAATTTTGTACGTAATATATTATTTTGTATGACAATAATAATAGAGCATAAAAACCTCGGACAAGCGCGAGAAGAGTTTAATCGGCCCCATAGTGGAAATGTTCTTAGGATCGAAGCATGGGAATTTGGACAAGTGGCAAGATCCTAGTAATGATTGAATGTTCCTAATGGTTGAAATTTCGTGGTAAATACTATGTGTATTTATAAGGTTTCTAGGTCTTATGAGGTTTGTTATAAAAACTGATAATATCAAGAGAATATAAAATAATATCAACAAATATAACAACTTACTATTTATATGTTAAATTAGCAGAATAATTACAATAATGCAATACTTTACTTGATTAACCATATAATCTATTGATATATGATATTAAAACACATTATAACATAATCAAACTATAGTTGCACCAACAAATATCTCTTTAGGTCAATAATGTTGAAAGAGCTTTCTTGGCCATGCTACTTGGTATATTTGTTGGGTCGGATGCATGGGTCGGGTGCATGCAATTATAGAATGATTCCTTTTCTATAATGTATGTGATATTTTCTGAAACGTGTTTTCGAGAGTCCGTTCTTCAAAATGTATGTGATACTTTTCGGAATGAATTTTTTTAGAACAAAATTTTCTAAACAAGCTTTTTGAAACATATATAAAATGTGTTCCAGAATGAATTTTCCAAAATGAGCTTTCTTCTGCATAATGTGCTCTTCGTCTTCTTCTTTGTCTATATAGATAATGATGGTTGTGGCAATGATAATGGTATAACAGAAATGGTGATGATGGCAGTGGCAACGAGTGGTGGCGAAAATAGTGGCAACAAGGGTAATGGAGTACAATGAGGAGGATATTTATTCTTTTCCATTAATATATAGGACAAAATTAGTAATAAAGCAGGTGTAGGAAGAAAAGGACTTTTTAAGTGCTAAAAGAAGTGTAACATCTATTGAGAATTTTGGCGCAGCTTCATGCAACTCCATGTATTTCTTTATGCACCTTTATAAAATTTTGTATTTCGGACATGCAACGTGGAAGTAGTGGAAGAAATGGCTTCCTTTTATTCTAGTAAAACATATTGGACTTGTGTCATGTATTCTTGACTGAGGTGGTGTCAACTATCCGAATTGGGCCTATTTTACTCAGTTCAAAACAGTTATTATAATTCTTAAAATTAAACTAAGAGCAGTGAATTTACACAGTGAACATGAAAAGGTAAATTGCAGTGCTATAGTGGAAAATCCATTATTACATCATAGAAAGTAGTCTCAAGAGAAGGATGAAAGGGGCATAGTTTTCTGTAAATTAACAACAAAATATTTTGAAATATTTTAATTGGATGCAAGCACTAATCCCAGATTTTTCCTATATCCTTTAATTATGATATTATCTATTGACAAAGTTGACAACACATTTGGTTAATCTCCTTTCTCAGCCACATGTTTTCTCTACAAAATTCAAATATTAAACCTTATTTAAGAATACTGGCTTTAATAATACTCAGAATAACTATTTCAGTTTTCATTACAATATAGAATATGTTTCAGCTTTTTTGAAATATAGAAATATTTTAGCCATTGTTTTTCTTCAAGAAAGGAATGGAATATATGAAATGGAAGCAAAATTTGGTGGTGGGTCCAGAGGTATACTGTACAGGAAGAGCACGCTGTTCCCCATTAAAGAAAATAAATAAATAAATCATGAACATAAAAAACACATCTTTGTGATATTCTTTCATATATTCTAAATCAACTTTTATTTTAAGATAATCCCTTTTCTCCCATGTTCCTCGGGCACATGGTTTTCTTTAAATTATTTTTGTGATTGAAAAGATGCCAATGGATGACTCTCCTTACTCATTTCATTATCTCCAAATTTGGTCACTAAGGATTTTTCTTAATTTATTAAACCGATGAGATGAAATTGGATCATCTCGCTGTTTATGTTAAAAAAAAAAAACTAATTTCAGTGGATGCAAGAGCCCAAAAAGAGTTAATTTCACATGGGTATTGTAGAATATTATGTAACATCTCGTTATTTATGTCGTTTTTTTTCGAAAGACATAACGTGAAAATGGAACGGAAGTACTCAACATGACAAATTTTCATTCCCAAAAAGATAACTTAAGTTTAGATGAAATCAATTTGACTCAAAATTATTGAACAAATGTTTTTACAAATAATTGTAGAACATAAAAATAAGAAAAAAGTGAAATATTTTTTTGTTAAGGTAAAATTAATTTCTATAAATTAAAAAAAAGTATATTAAAGACCTTATGTTAATTAATTTATGCATTAAATAATTTTATCTTATAAAAGATTATTTTATTTTTTATTGTTTCTGCTTAAAAAAATTATAAAAAAAAATTGCCTAAACAAATAGTGGATATTCTGTTTTTCTCCCATCTCTCTAAATACCTTTCGTTCAATTCCCGGGACCAGATTTTCCTCTACTTGTAGTTTATAATGCACACAGCCAAACAAAATAAAGCGAAAGAGACCTGCATTTAGATTTTAGACATGTTCGGGTCTTTTAAACATTCCCATTTGTTTAAAATTCCTAACCATTTATTATTTTTTATTTTTCTCACTTTCTATAGCATCATGTAAATTACTATGTTTTATATTTTTATCTATCCGGACATTCTTTATGTTTAGATTTAAAAATGCTTATTTTACTGGCTTTGGTTGATATCGGAAATGTTCCTGCAGAGAACAAATAAGAGATGTCAGACACAAATATCACCTTATCTCAATCCGCAATCTCTCTAGTAGGCTTCTTCCCGTCCTGCGTATGTTATCTGCTGGTATCTCGGCATGGACCGGTCTGGACCCGAGAGGGGTTACCTGCGAAGAAGACTCCGACGCTCAAGTCAGCAAAGGATTCTCAAAAAGTCAAATATCGTGATTAAGGGCTTAATGAATGCATACCTTTAATCTTTGGGGTCCATGCGTATTTATAGATCATTAATTATGGTTGACCACGTCATGGACTGGGCCATCGTTTGGGGTTACAGGTGGGCCTGGGCCTGGGCCAAGCCCTTTGGTTTGGTCACTGTTGGCTCTAAGGGACTTGCTTGTAGTACCTTGAGTTTGGAATAGTTGACAGGTTCTCGTTTTATCTTCTGATGTAAGCGGCTTCGACCACTTACGCCTATTTGATTTATTCATCTGATATCCGATATCTGTCTGCATGTTTTGTAGGAATTCATGTAGACGGGTTTTACCGCGTAGTTGTATGGGACCGCCTAGGTGCGGTACACCAGTCCCCCAGCCTTTGCTGGTGAAAGAAAGAAGAAAGAACAATTTAAATGGGACAACCTAGTTTTTTTTTTCATTCTTGACAAGAGTGAATTGCGGATGCTTAATGAAAAACATGTTTTTCTTTGTTGTATTATTTTTTATTCGAGTTGGTTGTGTTATATGCAACATCTCATTTAATAGACTAATTCTACTAAAGGAAAATATCATATATTTAACACTTCAAGCATATAACTGATAATGTTGTCGAGAAGCGATCAAATTAATACTACTTAATTATAACAACGTTAATATTGTCAAGTTAGTAGTGAACAAACTATATATGGTTAAGCAAAACCTGAGTCGTATCCTAACTAGTATTGAATTGATTTTCAGTATTTGACTCTTATAAAAATCTAACCTAATGCAATTAAAACTATATGATGATGTGCAAAAATATAGAGAAGAATTCAAGAATAAATGAAACAACAAATTAATAGAAGATTTTGAAACAATTTTAGTAAAACAGGCTAATTCTACTACTTTCAAAATAGATTCTTCATTAGTTATCTGTAGATTTTTGTTTAGTTGACTCTTGTTTTCGACTTCAAATTAATTAAAAAATTAATTAAAGTAAATTCCTAATTAATTTGTTTGTGTTCTCACTATTAACAAAAGTAAATCCTCAATCAAAAACAAGAACTTTGTAGATCAATCATAGTAAATTTAACCAAAGTAGATTCTCAATTAAATATTACTATGCCTAAACATGTTTATTTTTTTACCCCTAATATCAAGCAAAAAGCTAATTAACCAAAGTACATCCTTGATTAGTTCTTGTTAAAGTTTTCACCTTTAATCAAACACTACAACAAAAATGACTTTAGGCAATGCACAAAAAACCATGGCCTAAAGAAAAATAAAATTGTGGCCTTAACATTATACAACGAATTGGTAACGAATTTGTAGTCGTTGCATAGGTGGCCGTGGCCTATACTAAAGGCAACAATTTTTTTTCCTTTTTCGTTTAGGCTAGGAAATCCAAAAATCGTTGCCTATTATGCAACAATTCAAAAACCATTGCCTATTATGCAACAATTAAAAAGTGTTGCCTAAGATGTTCCAAAGTGCTAAGATTCTAAAACAAACCAAAACCAATAACTCGACATGTAGCATCATGCTACAAATTAAAACAACTATAAATAATGAAAACTAAGGTACTAGAAAATATAGTAAAACTAATAATATAATCATGTTAAAGAAAATTGAAAATCTAAAAAACCAAGAAACTTGAAAGTTTTGGAGATAGCCTAAATTCCATACATTTTGGAACACTCAAGGCATGCCAGGGATGTTAGCTGCCTGGACAGGTCTGGGCTTCACTATCTGCATAAATGACCCTGATTTATCAGTACACTACAAGTGAACTCTTAAAAGTAAAGCACAATAGTAACATAGAGAGCTAGTCTTAGTATAAAATACAAACTCGATATTAGAAGAATACAACTGAAAACAATACCATCATACCTTCCCTATCTTGATTGGTACAATGTCATCCATAGTAAGTGGTTCACCAGTAATTGCACACTTGACATAATCCTACACAACATTTTATTAACAATTTTAAAACATGAACTCTCTTAATCAATAATATAACCTATATACAAGCTTAGAGAAATAAATACAACATATTATCAAATTAAGTAAAACTGCAACACCTAGCACATAGGAAAAGTAGACACCACAACCTTTGTAATCAAGTACTTTCTTATTTAAAAATATGCTCACTTGCATTCTCTATCAATTAGACAAATACTACTCCAACAACCCTAAAAGCTCCAATTTTTTTGTCCATAACACTAGCTTCACATTCTATGCCACCATCCTTGGTCAAATTAGAGCCTCTGCTAGTGTTCATGCAGGAATCATCCTCCAACACTTGAATGGTGATTACAATGGTGTCTGACGAATGTTTAAACCCCAAAAATACGACAAAAAATGCTGAAAGAGCTACTTGAAAATAAAGAAAACGCTATTCCTTTATGATTTCATCAATGAAAATAGTAAAACACTTGAGTGGGTATGAAATTAAAAATTAACAAAAGGTTAGGAAACTTACCTAAAGTGAATTGGTCAGAACATGTCGATGTTAACATAAATGGTAGCAAAGATGTCTTGAAACGCGTCACAAACAATGATAGGAGCAAAAGAATTGGTTGTTGGCACAAGCAAGCTTGAAGCAAAGAATTGATTAAGCCATGTGCATGAAGATCTTAAGTGTTTGATGACGATTGATGAAGATCCTTTTGAAGATTAACTTTTAGTGTGTTAAATCCGTATATAACATGTTAAATGTAATGTGTTAGTATTATACATTGTTGATAGGCTATATGACATAGGTTAGATGTATTGTGTGCCTTAGTGTGTCTCTTTTAATCTGTTAAAATGGGTTTTAACAGTTTAAAAGGCTTGCTGTATATAGCTTCTGGTATGAATGCATTCAGTTAGTTGAATTATTTTTCAATCGATTGATTTCACTTAAGTCAGGTGAAATTAGCAGACTGTATGGAAAATTCAATCGACTGTTTTCACTTAAACCAGACTATATAAGCTGTGTTTTCACGGGCAGATGTGCGAATATGAGTTTTTCTGAACGAAATCGTGTCATTCATCTCAGGGAAGTGTTCTCTCTCTACAATACACATCTGCAACTCGTGTTTGAAGATCTTGGTCGATCTTGGAGGCATTTTTTGCTTGTGAGTAGCTTGAAGAACACATGTATGGTGTGCTAGGGACAACCACCATCAATTTTGGACGTTCTTGTGCCTCTGGATGGTTTGCCTGATGTGATTTCAGGTCTGCAAGTGTGATTCTTGTAGGTTGTGTGCTTTGTGTTCAAAAGTGTAATCTTGGTGTTTGGTTTGTAAAACTTTTGAATATAGTGGGAACCAGGCTCAGGTTGTCTTGGAAAACTGGATGTAGCTCTATGATTGAGTGAACCGGTATAAAAACAGTTGTGCATTCTTCTTTCCCTCATCTCCCTCTCTTTGAAACACTTTAAAAACTCAAGAAAACCAAGCACTTTGACCTTTGGTGTGATTTAATGCATTCTTTTGTAATCTGAGGCTTTATACTTATTATAAATACTGATTGGAACATGTCTTCTATGCAAAAAATTGTTGTTTGAGTTGAATTCGCGAATTCTGCATAATTCTACAGTATTTTAGCCGTCTGATTTGTATTTTTAATTGACTGTTTCGTAGTATCAAGAACAATTTAGTCTGTTGTTTTATATTTTAATCGATTGAAAGTGTACTAGTCTGCTGCATTTACATCCAAACTTTCCAATTCATTAGATTCAATTGAAAAAAAGTTTAAGCTTTCGAAAAAGTTTTATAAAGCCAATTCAACCGCCCCTTCTTGGCTAAACTCACCATTTCAAAATTAACAATTGGTATCTAGAGCAAGGTTCTTGAAAGGTATTCAAGTTGATCAAAAATCTTTTTGAAATGGCTGAAAGTAAACTCCCTTTTGCTGAAGGTGCATCTATTCATACACCACCTATATTTTGTGGCCTAAACTATCAGTTTTGGAAAATAAGGATGCAAATTTTCATTGAATCTATAGACAAAGGAATCTGGGATGCAATAGTTAATGGACCATATACTCCTAAATGTGTTGTTGAAAATAAACAGGTGGACAAGCCTTGAAGTGAATGGAATGATGAAGAAAGGAGAAAAGCTCAATATGATTGCAATGCCAAAAACATCATCACTTCATCTTTGAGTATGGATGACTTTTTTAGGGTCTCCCAATGTAAGAATGCAAAGGAAATGTGGGATGTCCTAGAGGTTACACATGAAGGAACAAGTGAAGTGAAGAGAGCAAGGAAGCATGCCTTGATTCAAGGGTGTGAGCTTTTCAAGATGCAAAAAGGAGAGTCCATAGTTGAAGTGCAAAAGAGGTTCACTCACATAGTCAACCATCTCATGGGTCTAGGCAAAGAATTTGACAAAGAGGAGCTAAACATCAAAGTACTTAAGTCTCTTGATACAAATTGGCAACCAAAGGTGACTGCCATATCTGAATCCAAGGATTTATCCATCATCATAACAGCTGCACTGTTTGGTAAGCTTAGAGAGCATGAGATTGAAATGCAAAGGCTAAGTGATCTTGAAACAAGTGAGAAAAAGGAAAAACCCATAGCCTTGAAGGCTAGTTCTAAGAAAAGTGATGAAACCGAGGAAGAGGTTGTTGAATCTAGTGATAATGAGAACTTAAATCTACTAGTCAAGAAGTTTGGAAAGTATCTCAAGAGGAAAGGCAACAAAGGTAATCAAAGGAGGTACAATTCTAAACAAAATGATTCAAGTAATTCTTCTAAATTCTCATGTTATAATTGTGGAAAGCAAGGACATATCAAGATTGAATGTCCTAATGTTAACAAAGAGAAGGAGAAGGTTGATGATAGGAAAAAGGAGAAAAAGGGCAAGGAAAGACGTGCGTACATAGCTTGGGAGGACAATGATGATTCAACAAGTACTTTATCTCAAGAAGGAAGTGAGGAAGCAAACCTATGCCTCATGGACGGATATGAATCATCCTCATCAATCCAAGTAAGTTCCTTGTCATCCAAAGATAAGAATGACTATTACCAATTGTTGCATACTTTGAAGAGTTGCATAGTGAGGCAAACAAAATTGCTGTCATGAACAATCGGCTAAAAGGACTAAATAGCTCGCTAGAAAACAAAGTTAGCCAACTAGAAGCAAAAACAGTCGACTTAAAAACTGATTTCGAACATTTGGAAATGATTTACAGTAATTCAGTCGATTGTTCTAAAAAACAGCTGGATATAAAACCTTGTGAAAACTACACTACTTTGAAAAATCAAGTGAAATATCTTTTGAAAACATGTGCAAAGTTCACAAGAGGAAAAGCAAAGTTGGAAGTTGTTCTTGGCTCTCAAAATTGTGTTTTTGGGAAGGCTGGACTTGGTTATACACTTATCCATGAAAAGAAAGCCAAGAATTGATGACTGTGCAAGAGTCTATGCATGTTGTATTTGATGAAACTAACCCAAAATTGCCTGATCATATGCCTAAGATTGCCGATGAAGAAGAAATAACACTGAAGAAGTAATCTGCTACAAAATTGGAATCTGCTACAAGAAATCAGTCAGCTAAAAAGGAAATTTAGTCGACTGAAAAAGCTACAGACAACAATTTACCCAAGGAGTGGATTGAACCCAAAGGATTATCAAAGGACAACATAATTGGTGACATAGAACAGTGAGTATCCACTCGACGCAAGCTTGCATTCTTTCAACATGTTGCATTTGTTTCTCATTTTGAACCTAAGAATGTGAGTGATGCATTCTGTGATACTAATTGGGTTGTTGCTATGCAAGATGAGCTTAATCAATTCACTAGGAATGATGTGTGGTCTCTTGTTCCTAAAACTAATGAAATGAATGTGATTGGTACAAAATGGGTTTTTAGGAATAAAATGGATGTAAATCGTAATATAGTTAGAAATAAGGCTAGGCTAGTTGCTAAAGGTTATAATAAAGAGGAAGGCATTGATTTTGATGAAACATATGCACCTATGGCTAGGCTAGAAGCTGTGAGGTTATTGTTAGCATATGCATGCATGTGTAATTTCAAACTTTCTCAAATGGATGTGAAAAGTCCATTCTTGAATGGTTTCTTAAATGAAGGATTGTATGTATCTTAGCTCATCCATTCAACTAGAGGATGTTGGCACAAGCAAGCTTGAAGCAAAGAATTGATAAAGCCATGTGCATGAAGATCTTAAGTGTTTGAGGAAGATTGATGAAGATCCTTTTGAAGATTAAGTTTTAGTGTGTTCAATTTGTATATAACATGTTAAATGTAATGTGTTAGTGTTATACATTGTCGATAGGCTATATGACATATGTTAGATGTCTTCTATACCTTAGTGTGTCTCTTTTAATTTGTTAAAATGGGTTTTAACAGGTTAAATGGCTTGCTGTATATAGTTTCTGGTATGAATGCATTCAATCAGTTGAATTATTTTTTAATCGACTGATTTCACTTAAGTCAGGTGAAATCAGCTAACTATACGAAAAATTCAATCGACTGTTTTCACTTAAACCAGACTATATAAGCTTTTTTTTCACGGGCAGAGGTGCGAATCTGAGTTTTTCTGAACGAAATCGTGTCATTCATCTCTAGGAAGTGTTCTCTCTCTGCAACATACATCTACAACTCGTGTTTGAAGATCTTGGTTGATCTTGGAGGCATTTTGGTTTGTGAGTAGCTTGAAGAACACATGTATGGTGTTCTAGGGACAACCATCATCAAGTTTGGACGTTCTTGTGCCTCTAGATGGCTTGCCTGATGTGATTTCAGGTCTGCAAGTGGTATTCTTTTAGGTTGTGGTTCTATATTTTTGTGTGAGTCAAAAATCTTGTGTGCTTTCTGTTCAAAAGTGTAATCTTGGTGTTTGATTTGTAAAACTTTTGAATATAGTGGGAACCAGACTCAAGTTATCGTGGAAAACTGGATGTAGCTCTGTGATTGAGTGAACCAGTATAAAAACAGTTGTGCATTCTACTTTCCCTCATCTTCCTCTCTTTGAAATTCTTTAAAAACTAAAGAAAACCAAGCAATTTGATCTTTGGTGTGATTTAATGCGTTCTTTTGTAATATGAGGTTTTATACTTGTTATAAATACTGATTGGAACATGTCTTGTATGTAAAAGATTGTAGTTTGAGTTGAATTCGCGAATTCTACATAATTCTACAGTATTTTAGCAGACTGATTTGTATTTCTAATCGACTGTTTCATAGTATCAAGGACAATTTAGTCTGCTGTTTTATATTTTAATCGACTAAAAGTGTACTAGTTTGTTGCATTTACATCCAAACTTTCTAGTTCATTAGATTCAATTGAAAAATAGTTTAAGCTTTCGAAAAAGTTTTTTAAAGCAAATTCAACCCCCCCTTTCTTGGCTAAACTCACCTTTTCAAAACTAACAATTGGTATCTAGAGCAAGGTTCTTGAAAGGTATTCAAGTTGATCAAAAATCTTTTTGAAATGGCTGAAAGTAAACTCCCTTATGCTGAAGGTGCATCTATTCATAGACCACCTATGTTTTGTGACCATAACTATCAGTTTTGGAAAATAAGGATGCAAATTTTCATTGAATCTATAGACAAAGGAATTTGGGATGCAATAGTTAATGGACCATATACTCCTAAATGTGTTGTTGAAAATAAGCAGGTGGACAAGCCTTGGAGTGAATGGAATGATGAAGAAAGAAGAAGAGCTTAATATGATTGCAATGCCAAAAACATCATCACTTCATCTTTGTGATGAAGGATTATGTTGTTTTCTTTTAAGATTATTGAATATGGTGTGAGTTGATTAAGAAAGTTAAGTGAAATCCCCACTGGACATTAAGATAGGAAGCTATCTAGATGTGAAGGTTCCTTTCACAAAGCTCAGGAGAAGTAGATGATGGATTGATTCAAACAAAAAGGAAATGGAAAGCACATAAACCATAGAAAACCAAGAACAATTAAAGGAAGAAGAAAACATAAAATGGAAAGGAAAGAAATGGTAAAAATGTGAGAAGCACGCCACTACAAGGCTAGGCTAGAAGCCATGGAAAGCTTAAAGATGAGTGGATGTGTGTCGCCACTTGCTATGCAAGATAAGGCTTAAAAGTATTCACTCCCTAGGGAGAAACTCTCACAAATGGTTGAGACACAAAAGTGTTTTTACTTCAAAATCTTCAACCCTTTTACATGTCTAGGAGCACCCCTTATATAGAAGAGTTTAGGGGCCTCTAAGCAAATAAAAGATACCTAA
>Ga0209589_1006219_pt1 | contig 19884 bp, 12 predicted proteins | sample CowpeawhiteBW_FD_187525 | JGI IMG/M metagenome (GOLD analysis project Ga0209589, IMG submission 187525) | Root nodule microbial communities of legume samples collected from California USA - Cow pea white BW (SPAdes) (version 2) | ecosystem: Host-associated > Plants > Roots > Nodule | place: USA... | reverse complement strand
CCACTGACGAAAAAGAAACGGGACCACAACCCACTCACCATATAAACAAACAAAATCACACACAAAACCAAAAACCCTCATAAACAACATACTTTCAACAATAAATAAGTTAAATGAAACAAATACACAGTCAATTCGCTTCATAACGCAAATACCGCAGAAACTAACCTTCGAACTGGCAACGACCACGGCAAGCCACAGCCAACACGACAGCAAACCTTCGAATCCTTCTTCGTTTTGGTTATTCTTCTCCACCACTTTCCCCAATTTGATCTTGTGTTCGCTCTTTCCTTCGCAACCCTAATCCTATTTCCTTCCAACCCTAATCCTATTACCTTCGAGGGCAAAATTGAACCTCCTTAAAAAACTGGAGGACTAAATTGAACCTCAACAAAATTAAGGGACCAAAATGAACCCGACATCATAATTAGAGGACCAAAAGATGAATTAAGCCTATATTAAATAATTCTCATCTCAAAAAGTGAGAACGCGGTTCACTGTAAATGTCCTTGCTTCTTCTCATGCTCTTAAAGAGGTGTACAAATTGCAAACTTAAAATTATTTTTAGAAAGCTAATGAGGAGCATTAGTTTATAGTTGATGTATCTTCAATTAATATTTTTATAACTATCTCAAGATTAAATTTTGGTCGTGTAAAAAAATCAATAATTAAGATAAATTTATATCATTATTTAAATTAGTTATTATAATTTTAAAAGGATACTGTGTATTATAATTTTAATTACTTAAAATATAAATATTTTCACTTAAATTAACTTTTAATCCCAATAATTCCATAAACATACAATTTAAATACCTATACAAATTTAATTAAACATTTAGTCTTCGAAATTTCAAAATTAAACAATTATAGTTCACTGTTCATATGCAATCCAAATTCAAACAGAAAATGTCAACGTGTTCACTCATAATGCTATTAGTTATTTACACATTCAAAAATTTAAATGATCAAAATGAATTTAAGCCAAATATTTCTCAATCATTCACTCGCTAAAATGCTAAATGTTAACTTTCATGCAAGCACCTAATCACAGAATCAGGTAAGCACGATCAAGATCAGATCTTTATCCATAGAGCACAAGATTAGAACAGGGTTTAACAAAATCTCATTAATATGTTGGTAGCCAAAAACAGACAAAAATTCATAGAAAACACAAATTAGCATCGCCATATCAAGCTTAGAATCAGGTAGGGTTAAATTAACAAGACCTTTGCAATTTGTAACAAGTAATATACGACAACATACATCTTTATAATCATGTCAGTAGAAAGTTATAATTTAAAAAAACATGGCCAAGTATGAAATTCTGGTTAAGCCCGTCTTTTTCTATCATCATCCTCGTCATCATCAGAATCACCACTCTCACGAAACCGTGGATTTTTTTCCTGCCACATCGAATCAAGTAATCGATATGAAACAAATTTAATGACAAAAACTACGAGCATATATAGGTCTGTCTGAAATCATTCAGATTGTAGAGAATCAATACCGGTCTAGATTCATGGTCAGTGTTCCTCCGAGATTCGTGATCTGAATTTCTTTTTGAGGACTCGTGTGTGTGGCGATCATCATCTCGGTGTCTCTTTCTATAGTAATCTATCAAGTCGAAGAGGCAAAATAAATTTAAATTAGCAGTAAATTAATTGGTAAAACACTAACAGCATCACGTCTAAGTGCTTCCAAAAAAAATCTCTGGCCTTGAGATGAAAGTGTGAACTACCTCTACCATGGCGATGAGAACCACCATGACCGTGTCCATGACCATGACCTCCACCGTGTCTACCATCTGCAAGAGTAAAATTGTCGAAGGTTTAATTCATATGAACACAAAGTCAAAGCAAATGATGATCACCAGAAATTATATAATGAAGAAGGAATCAGGTAACAGAAAAGGCAGTCAACAGAACAAGGGAAGGCTGGTTCCAATGTGACTAACACAGCTGGTATCCTCACCTGAATGGGAGTATTTTCTTCAGATTTAAAGTATATATATGGTATCTAAATTGAAGGAATATCTAATTGAATGTTGAACGAAAATATGCCAAGGACCACTAAGATAAAAAAGAAGTATATTCCGGTAAAAAGAGCACCAAAACGTGGGAAAAAATTCGTTGATATCTTTTTAATTCATACTATACTCAACAGGCAAGCCATTATGTTGCTACCTTGGGAGAGACAGTTAGTTGCTACCCAACTTAGTTCTCCACAGCGAATTTGAATTTCTCATTTATATGGCTGAACTGAACTTAATCATTAGAAGAGAAATACAGTGCGGATGATATTGGCTATTGAAGTATCAATTTTTGCAAATTCCTTCATATTGAATATTAACTAATCTCTGCAATGTTAGGCCCAACTAGCAATGAAAACAGAGGCATGGCCCAATGAGTAAGAACATTAAACCATAAAAGAACACACATTCCAGTTAGAACACTTATTACTTATCTATGTCATTAATAAGATAATGGTGAGAGAACCAAACATTTAATTTTGCTAGGAAATGGCCAGAGCAAAGGCTGGGGAGTGGGGATTCAAATGTCATAGTTGGCCAAAAACAAAATGCATGAGATGCTGGAAATGTTGTCAGTAATGTTTCACGATTCAAATAGGTTTCTGTGCCCCCCTCAGATAGTTTTGGCGCTAGTTTGTCAGTTTTTGCAGCCTCATGGCAGCTACTGCAAAGTGTGACGCTATTCAACGGTTGTAGCATGCTCCACCCACTCTGCAACGTGATTCTGCAAAGTGCTGCTATTTGGTGCTATTATTGACAACTATATCTATATACACATACAACATCTGCTCAATACTGCAGCCATGTCTCCACTTCTGATTAAATTTTTTACCCTCCTAAATCAACGGTATTTTGGTTATCATATGCAGAAGAGGGATAATTTTGAACATTCTATAGTTATATCTTTAAAAACCAGCAGGTTTTAAGTCCTGCATAATTTAGCAATACGAAAACCAATCTAAATGAAAAATACATATTTAAATTAAACTTTCAGTGATCTCAGCTCCTAATGAGGACCTGTGCAAAGTATAGTTTGATGTCACTTACAGGAACTAGGAATAACTGGTGGAAAAGAACCCAAAGAACCAGTGCCATAATCTACAAGCTGCCTTTGTACTTCTAACTCTTTCTGGACCAGCTTCCCATAACCTCCTCTACGTATGTAGAATTAAGGAAACTAAAAGGAGACCTAGCTCCAACAGCACATACAAACTAGTATATAACATTCTTCAGGAATAATTTAGCAGTAAAATTTCCAGTTCAAGATTAACTGAAGGTATGAGAGTATTCATGACTCCATATAAAGTAGTATCCACTGAAAACATAACAGAACTAATGCATTCTCCATTATGTGAGCATACAAAACCAGAGAAGATTATAAAAGCTAAGGCAAACTAGATTATATACACCTATTACGCACATTAGTCATGAACTAGACAAATTATTATATCTTTTTCTTTTTCTTGAACTTGGGATATGTAATGGATGAAAGCCAAAGACTAAACTTTCAAGATGCTCAAATTCATCTAAGGGGCTACTCTTCTATACACATGACCTAATAATCAAACCCTTTACCACATGCTTTAAGAAAGTTATTTTCGATATTGCCACACCCATGTTGGTATTCTTACAGTATTTTGACCATCAAGAATTGCCACATTTATGTAGTACAGAAAATCAAGCAAACAACAAATCACACAAGAAAGCAAATTGCAGACAAATCAATACTAAACAATTAAAAGGATATCAGGATCATAATCAGTACGATACTCGTCCCGGACCTGAACAAATGAACAGAAGCATTTACAATTAGCCAAGAAACAAAAAGTATAGCCGCAGAAACCCAGACACACTAGATATTTACCTGGCCACCACTCCTCCCACGACCCCATTGTCTACCATCCTGGAACCCCCAATCAAAATCAACACGAATAAGACGATCATCCAGTATCGTCCCACTTATGTATTTGCAAGCATCCTCGGTATCTTCACGAGAATAATATCTGTCAAATAATACATTCATCCAAACACACTCACAGAAAGAACCATCAACTAATACAGAATAGCTGCAACTAACAGTGGAATGGATACTCACAAAACGAAACAGAAGCCACAGGGTGTTTTGGTGTTCTTGTCCAAACCCATAATGATCTTCTTGATTTCCCCAGCGCGAGAGAAGAGCTCGTAAACTTGCTCCTCCGTTGTGTAAAACGACATGTTCCCAACGTAAACGGTGGTTGAATTCTGAAGCGCATGCTCAAAATCCTCTTGCGTTCCGGGGAATCTTCTGTCTCGATACGCCGAAAGCTTCGACGGATCCTAAAACACTCACCAGAGTAGAAAATTAGGGAATAAAAAAAAAGACAGAACTTTTGAATCAGATTACGCAGTTGCAGTGTAAGAAGTACCTTGAATAACAACGCCATGCTTATCCAGCAAGAAATTTCTGCAGAGAAAACCACTAGGGCAGAGAAGAAAAGCTCAAAAAACCAACATTTAACCCAAACGGTTTGACCCGATATGTTGGATCCGGTTTCCTTTCACAAACTTATTGGATGGAAACAGAATTTTATAATTTTCTTAAAATTTAAATAGTATATCTTTCAAATATTTGATTTGACAATATAATTTAAATTTATTAAATTTTTTTTATATCTATACTATACGAAGAGAATTATTTTTTTAGCGTACACATTTACTTTTCAAGTTTAGTAACGGTTTACTAATTTTAACTATAGGTTACTGTTTTTTAAAATTTAACCATTTTTTTTAAATTTAACCATTTTTTTTAAAACTAAAATAACTTTTTATAATAAAATATTACTTACAAAACATTGACAAAAAATAATTATTTTAATATATAAAAAAATAACTTCTATTAACATTAATTAACTTCTATAAAAAAAATTAATATACAAATCACTAAAATTGATTGAAAATAATTTCACTACCATCAACTAAATCAGTATTAATATCGATTAAAAATTTATATATTACCATTAATTGGAAAACGCTTGGACATCAACTAAATTACCAATATTTTAGTCATAGTTAATCAAAAATAATTTTATTTTTTTGAATTAAAATCTGCAAGTAACAGATTATTATAAGAGTGTATTTCATGTTGGATTACATTTTTCTTTTTTTAAGTCTTCCCTTACCTTTCCACCTACTATTGAAAAAAAAAAGAAAAACTAACCTTTAGGTAGTTAATAATTATCAAAAGACTAAATTTTTTAAATTTATTATTAAACTTTAATAAAAACAAGTCAAAGAAAATATAGAAAACAAACTAAAATTTGACATATGTTAATTTTAATGGTTATCTATTTTTTGTATCAGTATATAAAAATATGCATATTCTCACAAACACAATATAATTATTTGTATATAATCTCATATATTGTAAATGATGGATATTTTGTATCTTTTGTATTATATACTTTTATAATTTTTGTATCAGTATATAAAAATAGGCATATTCTCACAAACACAATATAATTATTTGTATATAATCTCATAAATTGTAAATTGATGGATATTTTGTATCTTTTGTATTATATACTATTATACATTTATATTTGTTAATTGTAACACTTTCCCATTTCTGGACTTGGTAAAGCCCATATTTCAAAAAGCCCAGATTTTAAAAAGCCCGTTTAGTTTTGGGGGTTCATTCATGAGCAGAAGAGTTAAGCGGGGTTTTAGTGTTGTAGAACCCTACACTAGTGGGGAGTGTGTGGATCGAACGTTAACCCTAAAATTTTCCGACAACGAAATGGCATCGACCGCTGGCGCCGCCGCCAGATCGATACTCCGATCATGTTCGGGTCGCCGCGCTGCGTTCCGTCTTGGCTCGGAAGCTAAAGCGGGTCGCTCTCCGTTCCGTGTTGCTTCCAATAAACCTCTCTCCCAATCAACACTGAGGTAATTTATCTGCTTATTGGTGGCGAATTTAGTGTTACTTCAGTTGAGTTACTTGTTTAACTGTTATGAATTTAGTTTTTACAGGAATTTCCGTATATATTTTTTCGCTTGAAATTGTCGTGGAAATACGTTAACAAGTTATGTTAAGTTTATTTAAGAATTCGAGTTTGTAATACAATACATTTTAGACTATTTTCAGGCGCTATATGTAAGTTCGAACTAACTGGATTGTAGTGTTATCTGGATTTAATTTTTGTGTATCAGTGATGAATTTATTGTTATTTGGTTTGTATGTTAATGCTGGAAATGAAATAATGGATCGATGTGATTTTGTGGGAGAAGGTGTCCCGTTGAATTGAGCTTTTGTGTGGAATCCATGCTGCCGTACCACACCGCAACTGCTTCGGCTTTGATGACTTCCATGCTCTCTGTGTCTCGCCGCAGCTACGGTTGGCTTCCTGAAGGTATAGCTTCTACTGAATTGTAATGAATCATTTTGGAATGAAAGATCAAGTTTATTTGCATTTGTTTACTTAATGGTATTGGTAAGTGGAAATGATTTTGAAGATTTCTGTCTGCAGCATTATATGATTTGTTTAGCATTCTTAATGTTCAAAACTATTTTCTTTTTCTCCTTTCTGTTGGCTTTGACATTGGAGTTTACCAAGTGTTGTTGTTAGAGGAGAGAGGGGGGAGGTTGAAGATATTTTACAGCTCATGTTGCGAAAAAAAAAAAATTGGGACTACGGAGAGTATTATGTTATGTGCTCCCACACTTTGGGTCGCCTAGTCTGTGATCATTTTAATTTCCTAACAGTTGAATTTTACTTTTGAATTAGGTAGCTAAACATCTGTAGGATTCCTTGTGTTCTTTCTTCAATTTAATTTACGGGTAAGTTAGTGTTTCTTTTCTGTTTTTGGGTTAAAAAAAGATAGTGCTGTCAGATTTGATGTGTAATGCTTTGGAAAAACGTATGGCATATAATTCTTCATAGATAGAAAAAGGTGGTCCATCTACATAATGTTTGATCTTATCATTATGTAAATATTAGTCCTGTGTACCTAAGATTGATGGAAAAGTTATTCCCTGAATCTTCTACTTTCCCCACTGCAACTAAATCTTTTAGTGAAGCCGTACGTACTCCTTTTGTTTGTAGGCCAAGAGAAGACTATTTGAAGATCAAGAAGCAAGGTTGGGATGACATGGACCTCTTTTGATGTTGGGCTTTAAACAAAAAAAAAATTCTTATTAGGAAGAATTGCTAGATTTCTGTCCCAAAAAAAGCTTGTTGCCCTTGGATTCTTTGAAGTTGACATGATGAATGTCATTAAGCTGGATTTTTTTAGTTACTTTGTGTTCTAGAAAATAATATTTGTCTCCTATTTGTGAATCATATTGTTCAAAGTTCATGCATATCGAGTAGAATTGCCTGGTTGGCATAATTTTTTGTAGGTTCCAAGTTTATATAAAACTATATTAACGTTTTCAGACATAAAAACAATAAGATAAATACCATACAACTATTTTGTGAGGGTTTGTCTAGATTATAGTTTGTTTTAGGTACCTTTTGTGTTTAATTGTTTGAAATATTATATACTTTTTCTTTTGTGGGACTCTGCTGCTGAAATTGTCATTGAAAACCATAATTGGTGCAATTTTATTTCGCATCATACTTTAAAGCGTCAATTGATAGTGGAGGCGCATACTGATCATTTCTGTTTAATCAGATTGCAATGATGATGTGTGATAAATGTTCTGAAGATTGAAGCAATCTTTTATATACAAATCTGGTTCGTGAGACTGTTTTGACTGAGCCATTGGAGGGACAATTTGAGTCCCAAAGGCTGAAAGGAACTTTAAAAACCTAGATCACCTGCACTTCTGTTCTTTCTGGTTCAGATGTAGAAAAGGCTGCCATTTTATTCACCTGGATGTTGAGTCTAAAGGCAAATAAGTTGATATTGTATTGGTACATGTTGGATTAAGTTTTATCATGTTTGACTAAGTTATTTGAAAATTTCTTATTCAATCAACTGACACCAATTACACTAAGAGGGGAAAGTTCTATATGTCCGTGCTTAGCTTGTGACATACATGCTTTCTGTCTATCAGTTGCATATCATGCCTAATAAAATATAATGTGACCCCATAGACACTCACTCACATTTTTTGACTTATATTAAAGGTGGTTTAATTTTTTTGTCGTCTTATGCATTTAGAAGTGGTCGGTGATGTTTTGTTTTCTCATTTATTTTATATTTTTTAACTTTCAGAAGGAGAGGGGTCATGATGTGATAACTACAGAATGCAATACAGATTATGCTCAAAATTTACTTGTGTACGAGTCAAAGTTGGACTGTTTTTGTAGTCACTATGCGTTGGATGCTTGAACTTCCATCTGTAGCTTCTTTCTTATTCTTTTAAAGTTCTGATAACCTTGGTCTATGACCCATAGCTAATTCCCAAGAGTTGTGTTAGTACTGAAAAATTCACAGTATGCGTTTTAGCGTGCAAAGTCTACCGATTTTATAATGTTAAAATTGGATTGAAAATTAAACAATATCTAAATTGAAATTAACCGATTGGAACGTTTTAATGTCGTGTTTAATAAAGCGGCAAAGAAATTTTTACGAATTGTTAGGTAATTGAGTGAACCAGAAGTAGGTTTCCGTGTAAGTTCATATTTGAAATTGAACCATAACTAAAAGTACTTAATTTTATTGTGTACTAATTTAGTTTTGAAATTAAATAAGTAGCTGATCAGTGTTAGACCATTGTCTAATTCAGTTTTGAAGTTGAACCAAAGACTATTCGGCAGAAAGATAGGTCTTAGACAATAAAGTATCAAATTTAATTTAAAATAGCATTTATTAAATGTTCTATGTTTTGCAAAGGTAATGAAATGAATCCTTATACATACTAACTCTTGAACACGCAAAGAAATCATTTCCGGATTCAACATCAACCCATCACCAATGCACAACTTTAATACGCCAAAAACAAAATGGCATTTGAATCCATATAGGTAGTGTTAAAATCGCTATTGTGGAAAACTGATTATATTATTTAACAAATATATGTAAGTAGTTATGATATTTTAAATTTAGATTATCTTAAATCAGTTATTTAAATATTTTATCTGTAGATTATAAGAATAGAGTTGTGTTAATTTATGCCTCTATAAATAAACTTATTATGCAACTTTCATAGACTGAAAATTGATTTACTCGATTCGAAAAAGCTCAACATTGGATCAGCTGCTTAACAAAATAAATGGTTTGACGGAACCGTACAGGTAACTAAGGGATTAGAAATATAATGCCAATTAAAAATTATTTGTTTGCTCAAAGAAAACGGTATACATTATTAACCGGGGAAACAAATATATTTACTTTTGCACTTAAGCATAAGCATTATCACTTTTCAAAACTGACCTGAAATATAATTCCTTGAATTCACCACAGCAATCTTAAGACTAAAGAAGCAAGACTGTACCATAAGAAAACTGCAACGCAGTCAATTGTTCAATGATCAAAATAAAAATTAAAACCTTTGGTAAACCCAACCAAAGATTCACCCTGAAGATAAAATCACTCTTCAACAACATTAACTAATTCATATTCAACTAAAGAAAGATTGTTATCCTCTTTAACTTCAAAATTTGCAGGTTCCGTGGCCTCAATACGCCCCCATCTATCAACTGCAAGCCTCATCGATCCCTTGAACATGTCAATCTTTGCATTACGCAGAGTTAAAGTAGCACCAGCATTCATTAGATCCACTGCAGAAAATGAAATGCATTAATAACCATATAAGCAAACCATACTAATAACTTACACCAAAACATGCTAAAACAGCAACATTTAGACATGTAGCAAACACTAAAGATGTGCGAACAGAATATACATGTAAAAACATTTTCGTGGGAGAGAAAAGATAATGAGTACTACTACAAAACAAACATTATCGATGTGCTTGGATTTTCACTTAAAAACCCTCAAACTATGTTCAACTAGTTACATCACAAACTGACTTCCAATAAGATGAAAGATAAACAAACATAACCTAACAAAAAGTATTAAAAAATGGTAAACGACAACAAACTCAGCGGTAAAGTTGATATTTTTTTGGCGACTGCAATGCAACCAAGACTGGGCCCATTATTCTACAATACATGGATGCACTAATACCATCGATATCTTTTAACGCATGACCTACACAGACATGGAACAGGCTTCCATGTTCCAACCTGAGATTCTCTCAAACCACACCAATTCAATAAGTTTCAAATTAATCCATGAAAAATTTTACACTGTCACTACAGTAACATTTTTGTTTTAACCGTAAATAAAAATTAAACCTTTTTAAACATGGGCGTGATTACTCACACGTAGAACGGAGAAAAGCATTATTAAAACCCTAAATCTTCACGTCTCAAATGCTTGGAATTGCAAGGACACAAAGTCTTGTAAAAAAGTCAACAACTTTAAAGCATAGCCTTCAACACTTTAAACACACTGAAATTCAAACATCCATCACCACACAACGCAAGGGTTTCCAGAGGACAGAAAAACCAAACATCATCGTACAAATCCAAACATAAGCATACCCTGTTCGTTGCGAGCAGTGAAGATTATGGTTCCGGTTTCGTCGCCAACGAGGCACTCGGCGATGCGCGACGGTCGCGCAGTGAGCACCGATGATCGACCGCCGCGGTTGCTCACTGTCTTCACCGGCTTAGAGCTCACCACCTTCACTGTCAGCGTGTGGCCATTGGTGCCAGGTTTTAGTTGATCCACCTTCAGAAACACCGGTTTTCGTTTCGTCGTTGTTGTCGCCATGGATTCTAAGTTCGTTTTCCTTCTTTTGCGTGAGAGAGAAGAGAACCAATCCAAAGCAATTCCAAGTTAAACCCTAACCCAGTTACTCTCTGCGTTTGATTTCGGATTTGGGGATTTAATAAGCATTGGGCCTGTGAAGCCTTTTTATGGACTAGGTCAGCCCGTGTGGGGGCCCAAAAAATGCTTTTAGTTCCAACCAAAAGTAGAAAATATTATATTTGGTTAAAGTTGTCTTGACACAATATTATATGATGCTAAATAATAAAAATATTTTGAAATGAGGAGAGAACACAGTGGGAAAATGACATTTGTAGTACTACATTATACATATTAATATAAAAGATCTTCGATCATTCCACCCATGTTAATAATCTTCTACTTAGGAAGGTAATATTAAGCCTAAAAGATTAAGAAATTAATTCCTTACGAATCAATATTTAGCACCATTAGTGTTTCTAATATTCGTGTAATGGATTTTTTTTTTTATGAAGATACGCATTCCCTACATACGTGAAAAGATTAATATTAATGGATCGTCTCGGTTAACGTTTTCACCTGAAGACCCGCTTTGTATTTTTCTTTCAAAATTTTACACTTTATCGGTATGTGGAGAATGAAGAGGTCAAGGACAGAATGACGAAAAAGTACTCACTTATACGTTCTGCTTTTAATGAAAGACGCATAGAACGTATAAGTATAAAGTTTTTCATTACAAAATTTAAAGAATAAAAAAAGTAAGAGATGTTAACAATAACATATGTTTACTGTTAATAAATTGCATAATGTTTTTTTCGCGATAAAAACAACTATATATAATAAATTATATTGCAAACATAATTAAGAGATAATCGATTACTCAATTTTGTTTGCGACATAATTATTATAAAATCTATTTTTTTATTTGTTAAAACATAATAAAAAATAATATATAAATAGTAAAACAATTAAATAAAATAATACTACAATAGAAGAAAAAAGTCTTTATTTTCTTAGTTTAAATAACTTTTATTTACATTTATATCCTACATTTCTCTCTCTTTTATTATTGTATTTTTCATAAATAAAGTATTAATGTAATGGTGAGTCTTTCGAGAGAGGGTCACTAATAAGGTACAACATCAATGAGACATGAGTCTCAACCTACACGTATAGGTAAGGGATTGATACCATTTTTAACTCAAAATTTTTTACTCAATGTGGGACTTAGACTCGCACTTGGAATCCTAACAATTTCCCCATCAAGTGTGAGCATTGGTACTTTCCCCTCAAGCTAACTACTAAGTACCCTATCCATTCTTCCATAGTGTTTTTCTTCTTAACGAGACACACTTACCTGATTCCTAACCCACTGTCAAGATTACATTACTTTTGATACAAGGACTTGTCTAAGTCAATCACCACATAAACCAAACTCTGATGTCACTGTTGGATTTTTCGAGAAAGAATCATTAGGGAGATACAATATCAACGAGACATGTTGGTTATTAACATCAACAATTTTAGTAGGATCATCCACAGGTTTTCCAGCTTTAGAAGATCCACCGTTGGTATTATTATCCTTATCAATGTCTTTGAACTTCAACGAAGAAGAGGACTTGTTGATACTAAAGTCTCTTTCTTTATGGCTTGTTAAACGTTCTAATTTAGAACGTCCTCAGTGTCCAACGTTCTAATTTAGAACATCCTCAACGAGAATCCAATTGTTCATCATTTGAGGAAACATCTTCACGTTGTTTTTTGGATGAGTGATGCCCCAGAATATCATGCTCAGCACGGTCTTCGTCACTAGATCCTTTTAGGCCCTTCTCGTGGATTGGACCACTTTGATTTTCTTGATTTGTCTTGGACAAGCCTAAACTATTAGGATCACTAACATCACGTTCTTTGTTTTTTCTTGAGCCTTCTCTATGCCTAACTTTTTGGTTATCTGAAGCATTAGTCACCATAACTACTTGACCTTTCCTACCTAGACTGCCTTTCCTCAGTACTATATTGATTTTCGCGCACAGTACCATCATCACACCCTTTATGATGTGTACTTTCATCCTGAATGTGGTCTCTTCTCTTCATTTGATCATTGTGATACATTGCTTCTCTTCATTCATCTTTAGCCCTAACATGACCAACCCATGCTTTTTCTTCTGCTCCTCGTCCACTTCTTACATAACTTCGTCCTTCTTCTCTTTCATGCTTAGGTAGTAGTTCTTCATGGGACTGTTTCATCTGATGTCAATCCTCCCTATCTCTCTACCTATCATCCCTTCCCTCATAATCCATGCCTCATCTTTCTGCCTAGCAACATATTGATCATCAAGGTTATCTCTAAATCTTTGCAGGTCATCCCTCTTTCGTGGATCCAAAGCTTCATCTCTTTCTCTCCTACGTCAACTAGCATTTTTCCTGTAGCCATGCAGAATTTCTTATATCAATATGCTTCCTCCTAAGATATTCCTCATCCTTCCTCCTATTGTCATGGTAATCCTCCACTCTTAATACCTTATCCTCAAGTCGTCATCTCTTTCCGTATGTCTTGAGTCTTTACCATTATCCGATAGTTTTCTAAAATAAAGATTATCTTTTTTGTCATTTCTCTCATTTTATAGAATGAAAATTATCCAATAATTTGTTAGAATTGATAAAAATTAGAATCTATTGAATATATATATATATATATATATATATATATATATATATATATATATATATATATATATATATATTAACACTAATAAAACTGAACGAAAATGGAACATGGTATTGGAGCGGGCAAATATTTCCTACTTATTTTGTATATCAAAATACATTTTTTACTTTTTGTTCATGTTTTTTATTAAAATTGTTATTGAAATCACGATTTCAATTTTTTTTATGTTGTTTTAAATGAATAACAACATTAATATATATATATATATATATATATATATATATATATATATATATATAACAAATACAAAAATTCATTTAAAAAAAACATAAGCAAATTTTATATTATATGATGCTAAATAATAAAAGTATTTTGAAATGAGGAGAGCACACAGTGGGAAAATGACATTTGGAGTACTACTTTATACATATAAATAAATAAAAAAATCTTCAATCATTTCACCCATGTTAATCTTCTACTTAGGAAGGTAATATTAAGCCTAAAAGATTAAGAAATTAATTCCTTACGAATCGATATTTAGCACTAAAGTATTAGTGTTTCTAATCTTCCTCTAAAGGATTTTTTTCTTTTTTTATGAAGATACGCATACCCTGTATACGGTGAAAAGATTAATATTAATGGATCGTCTGGGTCAACTTTATCACCTGAAGATCCACTTTTTATTTTTCTTTTAAAATTTTACACTTCATTTGTACGTGGAGAATGAAGAGGTCAAGGTAGAATGACGAAAAAGGACTCACTTATACGTCTGCTTTTAACGAAAGGCGCATAAAACATATAAGTATAAAGTTTTTCAATACAAAATTTAAAGATTAAAAAAACGTAAGAAATGTTAACAATAACAATTTGGGTATTTAGAGATAGGGTCACTAGTGAGGTAAAACGTCAATAAGATATGAGTCCAACATGATTAACACTACTCTTAACTCAAAACATTAAGATAATGAATTTATGAGTATTCATCTTTATATAACGCTCAACTTTTTCATTTTTACTCAATATGGGACTTAGACTCGCACTTGGACTCCCAACAATTTTCCCCTCAAGTGTGAGTATTGGTACTTCCCCCTCAAGCTAACTACCGAGTCCCCTACCCATTTTTCCATAATGTCTTTCTTCATAATGAGACACGTTTACCTGACTCATGACCCACTGTCAGGATTACTTTTGATACAAGGACTTGCATAAGTCGATCACCACATAAATCAAACTCTGATATCATTGTTGGGTCTTTCGAGAAAGAACCATTAGGGAGATACAACACCAACGAGACATGTTGGTTATTAACATCAACAATATTAACAGGATCATCTGCAGGTTTTCCAGCTTCAGAAGATCCACTGTTGGTATTATTATCCTTATCAATGTCTTTGAACTTCAACGAAGAAGAGGACATACTGAAATCTCTTTCTCTATGGCTTGTCCAACGCTTTGATTTAGAACATCCTCAGCGAGAATCCAGTTGTTCATCATTTGAGGAAACATGTTCGCGTTGTTTTTTGGATGAGTGATGCCCTAAAATATCATGCTCAGCACGATCTTCGTCACCAGATCCTTGTAGGCCCTTCTCGTGGATTGGACCACTTTGATTTTCTTGATTTGTCTTGGACACGCTTAAAATATTAGGATCACTAACATCACATTCTTTGCTTTTCCTTTAGCCTTCTCTATGCCTAACTTTTTTGTTATCTGAAGCATTAGTCACCATGACTACTTGACCTTTCCTACCTAGATCGCCTTTCCTTAGTACTATATTGATTTTCGTGCACAAAAGCATCGTCATGCCCCTTGTGATGTACTTTCATCCTAAATTTGGTCTCTTCTCTTCATTTGATCATTGTGATACATTGCTTCTCTTCATTCATCTTTAGCCCTAACATGACCAACCCTTGCTTTTTCTTTTACTCCTCGTCCACTTCTTACATAACTTTGTCCTTCTTCTCTTTCACGCTTAGGTAGGAGTTCTTCATGGGACTGTTTCATCTAATGCCAATCCTCCCTATCTCTCAACCTATCATCCCTCTCCCTCATTATCCATGTCTCATCTTTCTTCTTAGAAACATATTGATCATCAAGGTTATCTCTAATTCTTTGTAAGTCATCCCTCTTTCGTGGATCCAAAGCTTCATCTCTTTCTCTCCTACATCGACTAACATTTTTCTTGTAGCCATGTAGAATTTTCTTCTGTCAATATGCTCCCTCCTAAGATATTTCTCATCCTTCCTCCTCTTGCCATGATATACCTCATCCTCAAGTCATCAATGTCTTGAGTCTCTACCATTATCCAATAAATTTCTAGAATAAAGATTATATTTTTTATCATTTCTCTCATTTTCTAGAATGAAATTATCTAATAATTTTCTAGAATAGATAAAAATTGGAATCTATTGAATATATATATATATATATATATATATATATATATATATATATATATATATATATATATATATATATATATATTTATATATATATATATATATATATATATATATATATATAAACACTAATAAAACCGAACGAAAGTGGAACATGGTATCGAAACAGGCACATATTTCCTACTTATTTTGTATATCAAAATACATTTTTAACTTTTTTTCGTGTTTTTTTATTAAAATTGTTATTGAAATCACGATTTCTATTTTTTTATGTTGTTTTAAATGAATAACAACATTAATATATATATATATATATATATATATATATATATAATAAATACAAAAATTCATTTAAAAAAAATAAGCAAATTTTAAAAGAACCGTGTATTTTTTTGAATGCTAAAAACGAATTTAAAAAACAACAGAAAAATATAAATAGTCAGGCAATTTCAGTTTTAAAAAAATATCAGAAATAGTCAACAAATGTATGATTTCATTTTAAGAAAAAATAAGAAAGCCAAAATCATGAATTAGTATACGATACAGACTTATGGTTTTGAATTGAATGAATATGGTTAACAGTTTTGAATTAAATGAATATAGTTAATATATCATACTTATATTTGAGAAAATAAATCCACCTGTACATACTCTAAACATCAACAAATGAAATGTAGTAATTATATATAGGAGAGGATGATGTCGTAATTATATATTGGAGAGGTTGATGGTTTTTGTACAAAATTTGTGCAGAAAATGCTTTGGATATCATATTAAAAACAGAAAATGATAAAGAAAAATATGAGAATAAATTTCTACTATCATTATGAAAATGTGAGTCAGTAGTCAAAGAAAATAGTAATATAACAAACACGACAACAAGACATATTCTATGATATCAGTGCATACACACAGTAACAGAAAATGAAAATCTATATTCCAATAACTTTAAAATGAAATTGCACTACTTTCTTAAAATATATTCTTAAAAGTGTATATTAATAGGTTTTTGAAAAATGGTAATTTTTTTTTGTTCTACTCAAATTAAATGATTTTATGAAAGGAAATGGCAAAAAAGAAATTGTATGGTATAACTATGTTGAAGATCATACATTAAATAAAAATAAATGGTTTCAAATAGTTGTTTATTACCTTCCTTTGTTCTCAAATAGTAGTAAAAAAAAAAGAATAGATGTAGCTAAATATACACTTCCATGCATGCACGAGACAATATATAGAGAATCCTTAAAAAAGCCAACTAGAACAACAACAACAACAACGTATTATTTAAACGCATGCACCCCTCAAAACCTCTAACACCAAAACTCTTCATCAACTTCAACTTTCTCCAGAATAATCAAAGAAATCATTATATTATCAATGGCAAAGGTAGTTCTTACCCTTTTTCTGTGTTCTGTTTTGGTTTCCTCAGTTTTTGTCCATGATGCGGAGGCCACAGAAATCAGCAATGGAGCAATGAATCGTAACACGATCTCATGCAGCAAAAAGGACTCTCATTCCTGTCAACTGCCATCGGCTAACCCTTATAATCGAGGTTGTGAAGCATCTAATTCTTGTAGATCCCCTGGATCACCTTCATAAATATATTCTTTTCAAATTTCGAGATATCGCCTATTCTAGAGTTAGAACTCTTGAGATATTATTTTTTTAAAATATCTTAAAGAATTGAAAAAAAAATGTATTTATAAGCAATGTACATAAATAATACTTGTCTCTTTGACTTTTTTATCACCACCCATTAGAAGAGAACAGAAAGTTTTCATCTTAATTATATGAAAATAATTTTCTCTAAAATAGTTAAACAACTATTTAGGGGTGAGTCTGAGCTGAGGAAGTGTTGTTATCATGTTCCTTCTATAAAAATTTATATAAATTTTGACAAAATACGACATTTTCTTAAATTTTCAAGTAAAAGTATATATTAATGTATATCTCGCATTTCTTAACAAAATTGTAGATAGGTTTTTAAGTACGAAGGGTATCAAGACATAAAACCTGTGAGGAGTGTTATTAGCAAATTAATGAATATAAAGAAATAATAATCTCTCTATATATATAATGAAATAAATTAATGAAGAACAAATATAACATTTAAATAATATTAATACTATTATTATCATGTTTAACTATTTTTTTCAAGCTCCACCACTGCCTCAAAAGTATTTGATAATGTAAAAATAAACACCGATTGGTGTGCACATTCTGTGAAAAATATAGCGTTTGGCCAGAAACAATGAGTTTCTCACAATTGAATATGGTGTTTGTCCAGAAAATCAATACTACATATGTTGAAAACTTGAGCCACTCTGGATTATGCATGTGATTATGCATGTAGGATAAATAGGGAACAAAAACCTCATATGATACAGAACACAAATCAATAAGGTACTAGTTTTGGCTCCCTTGTTCCTTAACTACTACTAATGCTTTATGTGGTTCCTTCTCCTCTGGTTCTGGCATCACAGGTGCTTTCTGCTGTTCCTTCTCGCTTACTTGTGTTTCTCCATCTTCAAATTGCAGTGTAACCTGCTGCCTTAAATATCTGAACAGTACCAGCAATATGAAAACTGCAAAAAAAGAGTTATTTCACAAGAATCAACCATCATCACAAGTATAAAGAGTCCGATTTCCAAGTAGCCAACTAACTCTCTTACTAAGGACTTACTTGTGAAGATTCGAGTTTTGATAGAAGATAGATTCCAGAAGGCCATGATTACTGAAGCCAACACTTTCTTCTTGTGAGTGCAAGCACTCCATGTATTCAACAACCATAATTTCAAGCTCTCAGCTGCATAATCAAAGTTTCTTCTATTAAGCACTAAAAACTGGACATACCTACGAAATTTCCTACAAGTGGGGTGAGTTTACCTCTCTTATTTATATGAGCACTGTAGCAAGAATAGAGCTTTGGAACACTGAAACTGATAAAAAATCCTGTTCGTATGTATATATAAAAACTTTCTCAGTTTAGTAGGATATTATAAGACAAGAAATTGTTGGTGGAAAAGGGTTCCTCACCAATGGCACACAGCCTCCAAATAGTAATTAGGTGGCCGTACTCTGCTCCTAGTAGAAGGAAAGGAACTACCTGCAACAACAAAAACACCAACCAGTTACTTAGGCAGCATAAATAATCATGGACCTGACATGTTAAGAACTCAATAAGAAAATTCAATCGAGCTATTGTGGAAGAATAGCTTCAATCACTGTGAATGCTTCTCAAGGCAGAATGATTCTCATGATCTCATCAGAGCAGGAACTTCAAACAGGGGATTCTTACCTACACCACGAGATATAAACAAAAATCCATAGGGTGGTGCCAGAATCTGAGAGTGAAGTTTTGTGAAGTATTGCCAGAATCCATAGGGTGGTGCCAATGTTGGGTTAAGCATGTAAATATGTTTTGTGTGGCTTTCTTTCTTTCTCATGGCTTCTATTATTAGTTCTTGAGCCTTTGAATCATTTCACATAACACCTATTATCGACTTTCGTAACAATTACTTTAATCTAAGGCCGTACCATATTAGCTGACAGATTTTACAATTACATGGGATGAAAAACTAAATTCTCAATATAAGAGAAGAAGAACTTGGAGGATTACTTTGAGGGTCATGGATGGCTCTCCTGAGAACAGCACCCTCATCTTTGAAATTGAAAAATTCACTGCAGGAAGACATAACTTTGCAAGACGCAAAATGTCATCTTCTTTCAGCTTGACTTCCCTCTTTTGCTCAACCATATTTCTGAAATAAAAACACCATAATCACAAAAACACAAAAAAGTTTGAAGCATAATAGCACAACCTATGAATTGAAAAGTAAAAATTGTACCCTTGACAAATCGAATTCGAGAAAAACGAAACACCCAAGAAGAGAATCCCAAATTGCGACAAGGCCGAGAAAATGCTGAAAAATACAAAACATCACAGATATTCCTCTACGTGGGTGAAAACAAAAACAAGAAAACACATAAAGTTCCCTGTCTAAATTTTGTCAAAAAAAAAAAAAAAAAAAGAGAAA
>Ga0209589_1006218_pt1 | contig 19885 bp, 5 predicted proteins | sample CowpeawhiteBW_FD_187525 | JGI IMG/M metagenome (GOLD analysis project Ga0209589, IMG submission 187525) | Root nodule microbial communities of legume samples collected from California USA - Cow pea white BW (SPAdes) (version 2) | ecosystem: Host-associated > Plants > Roots > Nodule | place: USA... | reverse complement strand
AGATGTAGGGTTTCGACCTATGAGAATAGTTAACGTTTCCCTCTCTTTGGACAGCATTAAAGAAGTCAAAAATAAACTCAAAGTGGTACGTTCAAACTTTATAGTTTCTCAAGTGTTATTTTTTTCTCTGTTTCATTATATTATCTAAAGTTGGAGATCCTACATTGAATAAACACAAGACTATCGGATATATAAATGGGTGCAAGTCATGATTTTGTAAAGTTGAGTTGGACTTAAAATCCATTTTTTAACATGATATAAGAATAATGATTCAGCCTATTCTAGTGAGATTAATTTTTTGTTGAATTTATCGTGTCATTTGTACCGAGTCCTTATCGAACCACCCATTATAGTGTCTAGTCTCATTCAGCGTGAGGAGTGTGCGTTGGATATCTCACATCGACCAGAGATAGAATTTACAATGCATAAGTGAATATAAACCTTACATTACAAGTCCAACTTTATAAACTTTAGTTAGATTTAAAGTTTGCTTCTTAGTATTATTTTTTTTCTACTGTTTTGTGTACATGCAGAGCGTAAATGATGTGTTGGTTGGCGCAATTTTCCTTGGCATTGAACTGTACATGAAGGCAAAGAATCACAGATCAAGAAGTGGTGAGAGTACAGCATTGGTGCTGCTGAATACCAGGAAAATTAGGGCTTACATACCAGCGAAGGAGATGCATGCTACTAACTCTACGGCACCTTGGGGGAACAGATTCCACTTCATGCATGTCCCACTGCCCATGTTAAGTCATAACAAAAAATTGAACCCACTTGAGTTCGTTTTAGATGCCAAGAAAAATATCAACAGACAGAGAAATTCTTTGGCAGTACCAATGACTGGTGTGCTTTTACGCTTGTTGAACCAAATCAAAGGACCACAGGTTCGAAATAATCATGTTTAATTAACGCATCATTTCTCTTTAATCAATTTTGTAAGTTTGAGCATTACTAATGAACTTTAATATTGTGATTTTGTTTAGTAAAAGTGAGTAATGGCAGAATCGTTTATATTAATTATTTGGTGTTGCAGGCTGCTACAAAATACATGTATAAGATAATGAATAATGCAAGTTTGAGCATCTCACACATGGTAGGACCATCAGAGAAAGTGTCTTTGGCTGATCATCCAATCAATGGCTTCTACTTCATGACTGTTGGTTTATCTCAGGTCTCTTCTCAAATACTCAAACACTAAATAACTCCCATACAATTAATTTATGAAAAGTTTGAAATTGGCCTATTTTTAAAAAATGAACTATAATATTTTGGAACACAAAAATTATATATTGTAGGTACTAAATAAAATTTTTAATTTGCTAGGTCAATCTTTCTTTGCAAGCATTTAGTATAAGTTTAGTTTACTCAATACATTAAAGATGATTTAATAATTTAAAATGAAAATAATTACAAAGACAATGATGGGTATTGGAAAGGATATAAAACCGGAGAGAGAGAGCGAATATACATAAATTCATCTTTACTTTTTACCTAATTTAAAAAATAAGATATTATCAACATTCACATCTATGTCTAGTAATACATAAATTTTTCATCGATCTAAGAAAAAGTTCCGAAAATAACTGTGACAATATTTGTCCTTCCTAAATGTTATGTTATTGGTGTAGTTTTTCTCCTGGTTCACGTTCTTCATTGTCAAACATAATAATAAAGTTTGGTGCATGATTTTAACTGATATTAATGTTGCAAAAACATATTTTGTGATGTATTTACAGAGTATGACAGTGACTATCACAAGCTACATGGGATATTTAAGAGTTGGATTTGGAGTAGAAGAAGGCTTCATAGATGAATACCAACTCAAGTCATGTTTCGAGATATCTCTGCAGATGATATTGGAAGCAGCAAAAAATTTACCTATATGAAAACTATATTATTGATCAAAGAATAGTTATTACGTACTATATGTTTGAAATGTTTGATAGCATATATTAAACTTTTAAAAAGCAAAAATAATCAATAAAATGGATAATAAAAATCCAACGAATGTGATCCATATGTTTGGTAGTAGTTAATGTATTTGTGTTACTTGTATTGTAACGTTATGTAACAACAATAAATATTTGAATCAACTTTGTTTTGGTCTTGAGATGTATTTATATTTATATTTTGATTTTTATATAAAATTGTTTAATTTAATTTTTTTTTAATTCATTTTGTTCTTATTATTCTATTTTAAAAAATATATCAGAGAAATAAAAATGAACACATCTACAACAATTTCTTCTTTTGTGTCCACATTTCATAATACTAATTCTACCCTTTATAATATAATTATTTATTATTTTTTAAAATTAATGGTTATTTTTACCTATTTTCTATAAAATTGTTTATCTTATTTTTTTTATTCATCAACAATTAACTTTTCTATTTATTTCACTTTATTTTTAACATTTTACTTCATTTTTAATAAATATAAATTTATTTTAAATATAAACTCAATAACATTCATATTTAAAATATAACTTATTATCACCTATTAAAATATTATCATTTTTATTTAAAAAATGTGTATACACATGCACTTACGCTAGGTAAAATAAAAAAGATTGAAATAATATTTTTATACGAATCAAACGTCAAACAATTTTCTTTTAAAGAAAAAGAAACTGTGTAACTATATTTCAAGCAATATATTCAAGCGTAAATATTAGAATATTTACGTGTGCTGTATATTATTGTAAGAGTACTTTATATATATATATATATATATATATATATATATATATATATATATTTATTTTGTAACGTTCTAATTAATTAATGCACGTAATTAAAAGAAACGTCACACAAAATAGTAATGTAGAGTAGTCTTGGGGTCCTTAACACCACCCCTACAAACTGGGCACACCACGATGCCAACGGAAACCAAATAAAAGTCTAACAAAAAAGAGAGTAGAATAGTAAGGCACATAACAATACATGGGCCGTAGCCCTAAGGAAAACCCATGAAGAAAAGAAACATAAAGTCCAGCCCAGATGGCTAAGCAGCAGAATCGCCATTTCCTTGTTGACCGCGGGAACCTCGCCCATCTGCTCCCATCAATTAAATTGATGATCATCGCAAGAAAGAAGAGCCACATACAAGACAACCATACAACAAACAGGGTAAGCTAGAGCCAACAACATTTTTCATCATACAGTCAAATATACTTTCACCATCCAATATTCATACAACAACCAAGCATGTTATGACTTTTCAATCAATACACTACGACTCGACTCGACTCATCCGAATACGTATAACCTGGTCGGATTCAGCGGATGCTTGCACTTGTGGTGGATACCTCTGCTCACCCCCGAGCTGCTCACCCCCGAGCTATGTGTTACAAGGAATCAAATCCCTCACCACAAGGTTAGTCCTTAGAGAATTTCAGGCCTCCTACTACTCTCACCACAAGAGTCTATCCGCTCTAGGTGAGACTCACAAACTCTTTAGAGTGTCAGGATGTAACCTTACCTTGAATCCTTACCTAGTTATACAGATGGGGCACCACCATGGACACCCACTAACAGGGGCCATGGAATTACGTCCCGACCACTGAAGCGCAACCCTGAAATCCCACCTAGAGATTTCCAAGGAATTACGCACTGACACAGACCAATCATACCAGACCACACAATAGAGGTTTATTACGTATACATATACATCACATACCATCTCTTGATAATTCACCTTTTTCATTTCTTTCTCAGTGGTTCCATACCTGTCCATTTCTCTCAAACCATAAATATGGGATTTTAGTTCATGCCAATACCATGCCACTTTAACATCAACCATCTCATTTAGTTTGCATGTCCAATTCATACCATACCCATCATTCACCATCCATGAATCATATCACTCATACATAGCAGTTCATTATATATTTTTCATCACAGCAATCATACCCAAGCAATTACCAATTACCCAAGAGCTCAGGCTGAAGGGTCTCGCTCAGGCGAGCCCCCTTCGCCTAGGCGAGGGCTCAAAAACAGAAATAGGAACCAATGCGGGATCTCGCTTAGGCGAGACCCCACTCGCCTGGGTGAGATGCTCGCTCGCTCAAAATTACAGTGGGTCGCCTGGGCGACCCTTCGTGGCAAAAATCTTAGGCGAGCCCCTATTAACCTCGCCTAGGCGAGACATGTCCGCTTAGGCGAGTTTAATAGTTTCCGCCACTGTTTTCTCCTGCAGCGGACAACATAGCATACCAAACAACAATCCAATCATTTTATACATCCATAACAATGCTCAAAATACAATCAAATGCAAGGCCAACACCAACAACCACAAATATCTCAGACACTTTGGAGAGTTCTAGCTTCCCTTACCTGGAAGGGGAATAAGAGGACTTTGGCAGCCAAGCGTGAGGAACACAGCAGCTCTAGGAACGAACTACAGGGCTGAGATGAGAGTGGAACAGAACCAAAAATGGAGTTAACCAAGGCTCTTAACTGCAAATTACGAAAAAGTGATAAAAGGGAACTAGCATGAACTCGAAGGACACTTACATGGAACAATGAAATCTCCTGGCTCGACGTAACAGTGGAAGCAGAAACCCTAGCGGAGGGGGGTTGACGGCTGCGACTCAAGGTTCACTAAAAAGTGTGGAAGTATGAGTTAGGGCAACTGGGAGTGGCTTTATCTGCTCGGTCGGCCCCTTAGGCCCACTTACAAGGGCAACCCTTTTAACTTAGGGCGTAAGAGAAATATCAGATTTTAATGGGCCTTACACACACACACACACACACACACACACACACACATATATATATATATATATATATATATATATATATATATATATAATCTTATTAATGATATATATAATTTTGAGGAAACTTGACGTATAAACTCAGATTGTCATATTTTAATGATAAATATCTATATTGATCAAACAAAAATATAGGTATAAGAAAAAATATTTTACTTTAAATAATAAAATGATGAACACAAGTAACTTATAATTGACACTACTCAAGCATTTCAAAACAAGGTTGTCATGTGTAACGTCCATTTAATAATTAAACTTAATTAAATGAAACGTCACACAATATAATATAATGAGCGAAGATTCGGAGTATGACGTCACTCTACATAATTATCCAAAAGTACTCAGAGGAAACCGAGGCGCACGAAGATGTCAATACAAAACCAAGTGCAAGAATTGATAGTAGACGCATAATACTCCAAAACAAGGTAATACATGGCCCATGGCCCTAAATAAAACTCGGAGAAACGAAGACCATCCCAAAGGAGCTAAGCAGCGGAATCATCCCTTCCCTGTTGACCTCGAGTACCTCCCGCATCTGCTCATATCAATAAATTAATGATCATCGCAAAAGGAGAATGGCCACACACAAAACAATCAAACAAGCAAAAGGGTAAGCTAAGGTAGAAAACAATTGATCATACTATTATAAGAAATTTCCACAGTCCGAGATGCATAAGCCAACCAATCATGTTATGACTTGCAAACAATACACTAAGACTCAGACTCGACTCATCCAGATAAATATAATTAGTCTGATTTAGCAGATGCTTGCACTTGTGGTCATTAGTGCAGATTTGATAATTTACCTCGCTTTATAGGCCTCGGTTATGGCGGAACCAAAGCCTATAAGGAGGCGGTGGCAATTTTGCAATTTCAGCAACCTATATTGCTTCAGTTCTACAAACAACCGGTGCCGTAAGCGGCTTTAGGCCTCGGTTCCTTAAGAATCGAAGCCTATTAGGCAGCCCAGAAATGAAAATTTTAAAATTGGCGCCAGCGAGAACACATTTGGCCTCGATTGCTTTTCGATCGAGGCAATATTGAGCAGTTTTAGGCCTCGGTTGAAATAGAACCGAAGTCTATAACCCTGCCCAGAAACCCTAATTTTACAAATTTCATCAGCGCGCAATTCACCCCCTTTCTCTCACTTCCTCCCTTACCAATTCGGCCTCCACGACCTCCTCTCGTCTTCCACTCCCCTTCTCTTGGAAACCCATCACAACGCCTTAACTCTTCTCCCAAACCACACCGTCGACAACGACGATGCCCTCTGCAACGACCACCTCCACAACCACAAGCTCAAGAATGCGACTCTCGAAGCCGGCAACAAATCCCATGCACCCTACACCGCCTCCCCTTCCGGTGCCCGCCTCGACCGCCATGGCAATATTTACAAAGGCTCTTACTTGGAATCCACCGCCTTTAATCCCAGCCTCGGCCCCGTCCAGGTCGCTCTCATCGCCTTCGTCGCCGCGGGCGGCGGCGACTACCACGACATTGTGGATGCCGTTTTGGTGGAGAAGGAAGACGCCACTGTTAAACAGGAGCAGACGACGAGGTTTGGGAGCGTGAAGATGAACTCTCGATTGTGATGGCAACGTGAAAGCACGGTGGTGATGGTTCAACTGCAAGTGCGGTGGTGATGGTTCAGCTACTGTAAATTCGAACTACGGGCAGCTTGCTCATAGTGGTTCGATGGGCTTTGGTGTTGTGGTGGCTGCGCGTTGTAGAGAACATGGAGAAGCGGTGGCTGCCGGCAATGGTGGAATGTGAACTGCCATGGTTGGTGCGCGAGGAAGCTTCACGGAGGCTGCAAATTTGATTTTTTTTTTTAAAATAATATTGAATCTATGGCTTCGGTCTCTCTGCAACCGAGGCAGAAAAGAGATCTATGGCTTCGGGTAATGACCGAGGCCAAAAGGGGTGTCTTTTGGCCTCGCTTTAATATGCCCCGGTTCTTGAACCGAAGCAGAATCTTAAAAATAACCGGGGCCAAAAGGGGGTACTGCACTAGTGGATGGACATTCCCTGATCTACTGAGCTGCTCTTCCCCGAGCTAAGTGTTATAATGTCTCAACCCCCACACACAAGGTTAGCCCTTAATGGGTTTCAGGCCTCCTGCTACTCTCACCACAAGAGTCAGTCGGCTCTATGTGAGACTAACTGACTCCTTAGAGCGTCACGATGCAACCTTACCTTGAATCCTTACTAAATTATATAGATGGGGTACCACCATGAACTCCCACTAACAGGAGTCATGGAATTACGTCCCGACCACTAAGGCACCACCATGAGATCTCACCTAGAAACTCATGGAATTACGCCCGAAACAAGCAACATCATGTTTCATCCATTAATATAGAATCGTATCTTATATCAATACCATGCCACTTTAATTACCGATCATCTCATTTGTTTTACATGCCAAGATCACACCAACCCATCAATCCAATTCATAACCACAGATATTCCATGCAAATTCACAAGCTTCATACTTTAAATAGAGTAAATCAATCAATCCAAAACCATCCATAGCAACCAAGCGAAGAAACAGCGTGGCCCGCAACAGATCTCGCTCAAGCCAGAAGCCCTCGCTCAGGCGAGAGGAGTCCTCTCGCTCAAGCTACAGACGCTCGCTTAGGCGAGATCGCGACAGAGGCCTTGGGAGGTTTTTCGCACGCTCGCTTAGGCGAGGCCATCTCGCCTAAGCGAGACCACTCCTCGCCCAAAGGTGAGGTTCCTCGCCTGGACTAAAATGCAGTGACATGCTAGGCTCCCATGCGTTCTCGCTTAGGCGAGCCTTTCTCGCCTGAGCGAGATGTCACCTCATTCAAACGAGACTCGAGTGCGAACCTAGCCTGCTTCTGCAAGTCTCGCCTAGGCGAGACAGGCTCGCTTGGACGAGAGTATCAGATCTCACCACTGTTCTCCCTGCACAGCCATATTTTCATATCCAAATAACAACACAGGGCATCCCACATGTTCACAACAACATACAATCCATACAAACACCAAGCGAACTAAAAAACAAGCCAAAAATATTTTAAAACTTGAAACCCTAGCTTTCCTTACCTAGAAATAGCTAGCAAAAGCACTTCGACGCTAAACAATGAGCACCGCAACTCTAAGAATGGACTTGAGAGCTGAAAAACAGCGAAGCAAGTTCAAGACGAGTTACTAATGTGAACCCTAGGTAGAAATATGACTACAAAGCTGAAAGTAAGGGAGATACGGAGAAGAATCAACTTACGTGGGTGGAAAATGAGTTGAACTTGCTTGGAGACAAATGGATCTCGAAACCCTAGAAAAGCTTCTGAAAAGAAAGGAGAGCGTATGAGGGGGCTGTTTGCAAAAGTGAAAGCTGAATGGGAGACCCTGGCAGCTTTAGGGGCCTTAGCACCCTATGGGCCAGCCCTTAGGCCCAACATATTTAAGGTCAGCCCTTAAAACATTAGGACAAAAATAATTGGGCCTTACATCATGGTTAATGAGGTTTTCCTTCTTGTACCCAATTATTTCTCATCACATCAATTTCCCCATTATCAATTTCAAAATTATATATCACAACTCATGTGTAGGATTTGATAAAACACAAGTGAGAGAAAATTAAAAGAAAATTACTTTATTAAAAGAATGAGAATGATAGTTTGCATCCCGATTTATTAGAAACTTGTCTAATATATAAAGTACAATATATCCCATGATATGAGGGAAAAATAAAACTTAATATGTCTCATCATAAAACAGAATATATGATAGTAATAATAATAATAAAAGCGAATAAAATATATGATATCTTTATCAATATAATTAAAATCAGGAGATATATGATATCTTTATCACCCCTCTCAAGGTGAGCATGAAGATTATGAAGGTCCAACTTGAAAGTACCACTTTTGGGAAATAGTGGGATGAAGAGAATCTTGAGAATCTTGAGAAGCTTGAGAAGCTTAAGAACCTTGAGAATTTGTTTTTTTCATTGCTGATAATTGTTATCAACAAGAAAGAGATATATAAGAACAATTACATCGTTTCCTCTTAGACGAAGAAATAAAAGGTGAGGAGAAGCAAAACTCGCCCATGAGTGAAATGGATAAGAGAAGGTAATGACAGCCGGTGCTTTGCTTAGGTGCTTTTCATCTAATATCATTAGTGTTTGATAAAACACAAGTGAGAGAAAGTTAGAAGAGGAATACTTGATTGGAAGTATGATAATGAGGGTTTGCATCCCGATTTATTAGAAATTTGTCTAATAGATAAAGTACAATATCCCATGATAAAAGAGAAAATAAAACCTAATATGTATCATCATAAAACAGACTACCTGATAATAATAAAAGAAAATAAAATATAAGATATTTTTATGAATATAATTAAAACTAGAAGATATATGATATATATTATCACATGTTATTTGAAAGATGTCTGAATCACACATCGTTGGTGTTTAATTGGGATTGGACTTCAGATTCCACAAATTGAAAAAAAAAATACATTTCACTACTTTTTTACCCGCTACACTTACTTACTCTTTCAAATATTAAATACACTTATTATTATTATTATTATTATTATTTATTTATTTCTTAAGTCTCTCATAAATTTAAGAATTTTTAATTGAGTTCCGGATAAATTTTGTTGTCTATTGAGTACTAAATAATTTTTTTTTTCAATCGAGTCCTTGCGGTTAGCTTTTTCTGTTAACTGAGTGATGTGACTGTTAAGTGATTGATGTGATTATTATTTTGTTATGTCACATTGTTTAGTTGTCATCACATGTTATTTTATTATTTTATTATTTTAAAACTTTATAATTTATAATTTAAGATTTTATCATTTTTAAACTTTATAATTTTATAAATTTATAATTGTAGAATTTTATATTTTTATATTTTTATAATTTTATAATTTTAACATATAATTATAAAATTTTGATTTTATGATTTTAATTCAAAAGTAAAAATATATCATAATCTTATATTTCATCCTTAAAAAACGTAAGATCATAAAAACTCAATACCAATTACAAAGTATTCAAATCCCAAAACTATGCGATGATATTTCTATGATTCTAAATTCCAGGTCCTCATTATCAAACGTCTTTTCCGATCTTCACACATAACTCCAACTACAATTTTTAATTTTTAATTCAAATTATAAAATCATAATTTTATAATTATACTATTTTGAATTAAAATAATAAAATTATAAAAATATATAAGCATACAGTTATAAAATTTAAAAATTATAAAATCATAAATTATAAAATTTTAAATTTTAAAATTTTAAAATAATAAAATAATAGAGTAAACTTTGGTAACATATCAACATATGATAAGCTCAAATAATAACTATGTCAACCACTTAAACAATCACATAATCTAATTAATTGAAAATTAACAACGAGTCTCAATTGAAAAAAATAATTTTATTGAGTGTTCAATAGACCATAAAAATTTATCAGGAACTCAATTGATATGTCTTATTGATGTATAATTTTGAGGAAAATTAAGGATGACAAATAGGTAAACGATTATACAACAAATTTCAAAGAATTAAAATTTTTGTTAGTGACACAACATCCAACCAAATCGAATTCCCTAATCCACACATTTTGTACTAGAAGAGTAATAATATTTAGTAACTTTTTGAGTGATCACATCAGTATCATCCAAAATCCAATTAGGTATATCCCATCCTCATTAACATTTAAGTCAGATAAATTGACTACAAATGAAGAAAAGTTTCAGTGTGTACATGTCCAAGCCAAGCTAATATCATGGTGTAACCTTACTCTTTCAAAATAAGAAATTCTAGCCATTTTAGATATGCAAATGTAAGAACACCAATGATTATTTCAAAGACTAATATATAATCACCCTTACCTATTGTCTAAAGAGTATTTTCAAAAACAACATCATACGCATGTCAAATTAATGACGAGTCAAAAAACATATATTTATGATACTTACACTTCGCATGAGTTCAACCCAAGTTATTTTGTCATAACCAAAGTCCCATGGTAAACATAACATGTAAGCTTTATTTTCCAATTGAATGTTAGTAACTTGCAAACCACTCTTTACCTTATAACTACATAAGATAAACCATTTAACAGTCCCTATTTTTGTGTATCCTCAGTCCAAACAAAATTTGTAACTCATTATTCCACCTTAAAATGAAACTTGATATGACATCTATAAACTTGGAAACTATAATACAAAAACCCATACATTCATAATATTAACTAGTTGTATTCTCCTTGTCATATTAAGAAATTTCGCTTTCCAAGAAGTCACTTATTATTAATCTTATCAACCAAAGCCAGAAAAAAAACCATGTCTTAGGAGTTTTTACAAAAATTGATACATCTAATAAGTAAAATGAAGAGATCTTTAATCACAAGAGAGAAATCTCTTGAGAGGTCTAACAAAAGAAGAATAGGCATCAACATTGTAAAATTGATGTTTAACTGTACTTACCCACTGACCAGAGAATGTACTTACTAAGTAAGGAAGATGTCAAATGCTGCAGGGTTGTAGTTTCTCATCTACAGAAACAAATATATCATCGGTATAGAGAGTATGAGAAATTTTATCCCCTTAAGACCAACCATGAAAAGCATAAACTTCATAAAAATAACATTTGAAATGTTTCTACTCAAAACCTCTTCAATAAAAAAAAGTAATTATAAGAAAACTATCAAATATTGACTAATTTCATGACCAAAAAATATGTCTAGAGACCAATTTAGTAACCGATTTTCTAATTAAAGACTAATTTTAAAACAAATTCTTTTGGTAGTCAAAACCTTGGTAACTAATGTTAGTGACCAATTTATAGATTAATTAAACTATTTTAGTTACTAATTTAGGGACCAATTATATTTTTTGAAACTATTTTAGTTACCAATAATTTTTAATTTATAAATTGCTATCTAAATTTGTTAGTATAGTGATTAATTATTTTTTGTCACTAAAATTAGTCACTAAACAACCATTTTCTTATAGTAGGAGAAATGATCATAAAGAAATATTTAATAAATATTATATCTTCATAAAAGTTATTTAACTTTTTCATAACTCAAAAACATTTTATTTTCAAAATTTAACAAACTCTCATATTTTACTGTTTTAAGTTCGACCCAAACATTATTTTTCATTATATGATACTTATCGTCTCTACCAACATTTCAACGTTATTTATATTAGAATCGTACGTATGAGACAAAGTTTGGGTAGATATGCCCGCTATAATTTTTGTCTAACATTTCTTTTAAGTGGATGAAAGTGAACGAAACAGATGTGAATTTTGTATAGTAAAAATTATATACAGATTATTAATATATTTATGTGATTTTAGAAAAAAAGCATTTATTATTTGTTTATATAACTGTTAAGTTAGTAACATCAATAAAAAAAGTTCATATTAGGTTAATGAAATTTTACTTATCCATTAGCCCGTCTAATGTTATTGATTGATATCAACAAACCATTTCTTAGGTTTGAGATGCTAGGGCACATTTCTAAAGAAAACTTTGTCTGGAGGACAATATAGGTGATTATATTATGGTGTATATGGATCCATAAAAATAATTTATCTTTAGGACTCTAAAATAGAGGACGAAGAAGGGTTCACATTACTACATATTAAATCTTTGATATGTATGTAATACTAACTAAAAGGTTGTCCTCAAATATTAAGAAGAATGAATGGTGACCAATTAGGGCACGAATTATATATCATCTTCATAACTGTCAGGCCATCAAGAAGAGAAAACAAAGATGAGGAAAACTAAAGTTTTTATCATGTGGTATTTAGGTTTCATAATAGTTTATATTTTTTGCATTGTGGAAATTTTGTTTAATATACTCTATGAACAATAATATCCGACGTTATATCTATATAATACTATCATATAAATAAACAACACACTACCAACTTATTAAATTAAATACTAAAATATAAAATAGTTAAAAATTTGTAAAAGATATAAAAATAAATTAAAATATAACTACTATTCTCATTTAATTTAAAATTAATTGTTTTAATCAAACTTTTAATTATTTTTTAATACAATAAAAACTTAAATTTATATTTCAGTTCTTATTAAAACTATTTCTTGTATTATATACATATCAATTAAAAAATATTATTAATAAAGTCAACATAAATATAAAATAAATTTTTAAAACAATTTATTAATATTATTATAAACATAATCTAAATATCTTTTTTTACTTTAATAAATTAATATAAGAATACATAAAAGAAAGACTTGTGCGTATGCCGGAGAAAATGATCCAAGATATTTTTCTAATGAATTTGATGTGTTGTTAAGTTGCACATTAGCATTTAAGGTCACAATGCAACTTATAAATTCACGTGGTTCAATGATGAAAAGCTCGGTATTAGATTATAAGTCTACTTCACTTGAAGGAGATCAATATATATCATTTCTATTGTCACGTAATAATATATCAAAAGATATAATATATATATATATATATATATATATATATATATATATATATATATATATATATATATATATATATAATGTTGTGAACTTTTATATGTTATAGTTATTATTACCAACGAATTTGTTTATTGATAAATTTATCGATAAAAGAAGTTGCAAAATTTTCATCCAAATATGGATTTATTATAAATTATTAATGAAATAATTTGGTTGGTAATTACATATTTTAAAATTTATAGGTAAAATTTATTAATAAATTAAAATTCATACTTTATTTGTAATGGTAAAATTTTCACCTAAATATGACGAGACAGATATTGAAAATTAAGTTAGTGATGGAAAAAAGAAGAGAAGAAGAAAGAAAGAAGCAGAAGAAAGGGAAGGAGGTGAAGGAAGAGAATAAGAAAAAGGGAGAGAAGAAAGTGAAGAAGAAAAAAAAGAAGAGGAGGTGAAAGAGTCCACTCTACATATTTTCAATTAGATTGTCTATGTTCAATATTTTTACGAGTTCACTCTACTTATTTTTACATTATCCATCATTTTAAAGTTTGAGATAGTCCATTTTACATTTTTTACATACTTTATCACTTCAATTCTTATACACCTACTATTTATATATTTTTCAAATATATTATTTTTTAAAATAATTAAATCAATTTTCACATTTATTTTATTTAAAATTTAATTATAAATTTAAAAATATTTATTATTTTCTTTTTTCAATTTCTAACTTTTTTAATATAATATATATTTACTAATCTAAAAAAACACACAAACAAATATTGAGTATGCACGAATTTATGACTACATTTTCATTATGATATTTATCGTATATACCAAAATTCAAACGTTATTTATATTAGAATTGTACCTACAAATTTTATTTTCTCTGTCTCCCGTTCTCATATCATATTAATTAATTATGTGATATATGTGTGTGAATGAGACAAACTTAGGGTAGATATGTTTCTTTCCCGCTATAATTTTGGTCAACATTTATTTTAAGTGGATGAAAGTTAACGAAACAGTTATGAAATTTGTAGAGTAAAAATATATACAGATTATTAATATATTTATGTCATTTTAGAAAAAAAACATTTATTATTTGTTTATATAAGGTTTGATGTCATTTTTTGATATCAACAAATGAGAATTTACAAAACATTGCATGTGTCTCTCTAATCAAGTTTTTATAGTCTATTGCATTACCAATTAGCATTATTTTTTAATGACAAAGATAAAAAAAAATCAATTAAAAGTTTGATTAAGGACTACAAGATTCAAATTTTAAAGGCTAACAAAATAACAAAACCCTCATAACTCTGTCGAGTGGCGAACGAATCTTGATCACATAAATTTTGAAAGAGTAAAAATAATATACTCAAATTTCATATATTTAATTATTATTATTATTAATATAACAAAAGTATATATAATTTAATATTAAAATCTCATTGTACATTTTTTCTTATAAAAATTATAATTTTGAAGTTGTATTTGATATGAAATTCATTTGAAATAAGTTTTTCTAATTTCTTCTCTTTCCCTGGATATTCTCATAATTGAGAAAGTTTTCTTATTAAAAGTTTTAAAGAATTAATATGAAACTTTTCACTTTTAATTCAAAAGAATTAATATGAAACTTTCCATTATAATCCTTTGAATATTAAGGAATGGTTAGCTAATTCAATAATTGAATTCGTGGTATGATGTTTCAAAATAGGTGAAGAAGTAAATTTGTATTATTTTCATCTTCAAGAGTATCTTCCTTTTATCACTTAAAAAAATAATCTGTTATTTTATTCTTCATCAATATACCTATTTAAAAAAATACTAAAATATAATTTATCAAAATGTAATAAAGAATTGAGAGATATAATTACTAAAAAAATATGATAATCAAGTCACATCTAGGAAATGGTTATGAAAAAACATATAGTACATAACTTTTCTTTTTATATTCATAAAAAAATAAATATACAAAGAACTCATAAGATGAAAAAAAACTAAATATCAAAATAATATTTTCCTATCAAGAGAAAAAAAAGAGTTACCCTTTTTATATTAAAAGAGAAAACATGAGAACTGAGAGTGAAGAGAATGAATTTATGTCTAACTTTCTATTTCTTTTTTAAAACAAAACACACAAAAATAGACGCAAGAGTGTAAATGTATATAATACGTGAGAAACTTAAAATGAAAGAACAAAAAAATATCTCAATAAATTTTATTATTCTTTATTATATTTAATTTTTTATTTTATTACTTATTAACATTAAATATTGTATTTTATAAAAATAATAGAAATTAATCTCAAAAAATATTTTAAAAACATTTTAAAAAAATTTTAATATTTTTTTAAATATTTAAAAAATCTTGGGGGGACCATGGCCCCCTAAAGACCTTCTAAGGTCCGCCATTGACTCTACCGCTTGGTTTGTGTTGGAAATAATGCAAGTATGAGTCAAAATGTCATATGGAGTAGAAAAGATAAAGTTAAACATTAAATAAGATGAAAAATTTATGAACCCATTCATTGGCGAAACTACATGGTGACAGAGGGGAGCCATGGCTCCCCCAATTTTTTTTTTTTGAATTTTTTTTATATATATTTATATATTTTTTAAAATTATATTTATATATTATTTATATTAAGTTTATATTATGAAAAATTATAATAAAAGATAAAATAAAAAAATTTAATGGAGACATTGATTTATAAAAGAGATTATCTTTTCACCATGTAAATTATCATGAAAGTGTATGAAAAGAAATAAATACAAAGAGATAGATTAGGAAATAGAGATTGAGAAACACATAGATTGATATTGAAGTATACATTCTGGCATGATCTCTCACAGATCAATTTTAGTATCTTATTATGATTTATGTATATTAAATTTATGATTCTTTTTAGAATGTTTCTCCCAGATTAAGTTTATCTCAAATTAATATAAACCCTAATTATGATTTTAGGGATTCTTTTATGAAATTGGTATGAACCCGAATTATAATTTTCCCAAATTATTATAACCCTTAATTATGAAATTTAAGGATTTTGTGTTTTTCGCTGCCTATGATATTTTTTTTTTAAGTTTTGAATTTATACAATGTTGCTTATTTAATTAGAGTGGTATGAGTTTTGTTATGTTTTGCACTGTGATAATTGTGATATGTGAATATAAATTTTATTTTTTCTAGATAGGCGAGAGGTGATAGATTTATATTAGAAAGATTATGATAAAAAGTAGAAAAAATGATTCTTTTTTTTAAAAGAGGAAGGTTTGTAATAAAGATGAAAAAAATGCATTTACGTTAACTAAACTTTAGAAATTTCATGAAAACCAAGAATTCAAGACAATAAAAAACAAATCTCTAAAGTTCTTAGAGTTACATATAATAAATTTAAAAATTTATCTGAACGCGATCCAGGAAAAACAGCCTCAAATTTGACAATATCACCAAATCAAATTGATGAGGTACGAAGGACTTATATAAAATGGTATTCATGTTTTGGTATCATAATATAATAGCGAATGATGGTAATATTTTTTTGAATTCTACTATTATGTGTGCTTGTTTTAAGCATAGGAAATAAAGAGAAAAGATAAAGAGCTTATTTTTCTAACTAAAAACAAATTATATATAACAAATCTAATTTGACACACATACATTTTTTTCCCAAGTTCCGCCACTGAACTCATTGTCTTAAGATTTTGGATTAAGAGTGGTGTCAAATAATTTATGTGTGTAAGACTAATATTATATATATAGAACTACAATCTCTCAATAACCTATACTTGAAATATAACCCATCAGTTTAGTGGCGGATGTTTGTGGTGGCAGGGAGGGGCCATGGCCCCCCCAATTTTTTTTTTATATTTTAGATATTTTAAATTTTTTTATATTATAGATATTAGATAATATATTATAGATATTAGATAATATATTATAAATTAATGATGATTAAATTAAATATTTTATTTCTTTTATAAATATAATAATTAATGTTAATAAATAATAAAATATAAAATCAAACATAATAAAGAATAAAGAATAAAAAGATTTATCAAGATGTTTTTATTATTATTTTTCATTATGGTTTGAGCTTTTTATAAATCGTTTTCATTTCTTATTCTCACATATTTTCTTTTGTTTTTGAAGTGAAAAATATCTATTCTTTTGCTCTTATTTCACTTGGTTCTCTTTCATTCACGAGGAGGAAAAGAATGAAGTAATTCTTTCATCTTACTTGATAGTGAAATATTAGTTTAAAAATTTATTTAATAAGTCTTTTATATTAATTTTTATTTTATGAACATAGAAGTAAAAGTATCTTACTGCGTGTTTTTTTTATAACCGGATTTTAACTGTGGTTCCATTATATGACTTGAGTTTCTCACGAATTGTTCTCATCTCCCATTTTTACCTATTTTCTTTTGTTTTTGAAGAGAAAAAGATATACTATTTTTGCTCTCATATATAAGTTGTTGTCTTTCATTCTCGAAGAAATAAAGGAGAAGGTAATTCTCTCTTGTATCACATGATAGTGAAATATTAGTTTAATAATTTATTTAATGAGCTTGTATATTAATTTTTTATTTTATGAACATAGAAGAAAAAATATTGTATTGTGCGTTTTTTATAACTAGATCTTAAGTGTGGTTTGATTATCATCGATTTTTCTTTTAGTATTTACATCTCTCAGTTTTTTATTAGATTATGAAAAAATATTTTTTAGTCTTTTTTTTATAAAAATAGGTATACAAATTCAACTCTTCCATATATTTATTTGTAGTCTTATTTCTTTTTTAGTTATTGTTATACTAAATTATCTATTCATTTTTATTATATTAATGATAATAATTAAATGTATAAATTTTAGACGTATTATTTTAGTTCCCACAACAATGTTGGTCAAGATCCGTCACTGCATCAGTTTGTCATTAAATTTCTATAGTCTATCTCATTATAAATTAGCATTATTTTTTAATTACAAATATAAAAACAAAAAATAAAATTGAAACCAATTAAAAGTTTGATTAAGGACTAAAAGATACAAATTTTAAAGGCTAACATAACAAAATAACAAAATCCTGGTAACTCTACCGTTTGGTTTGAATTACAGGAAAATTGAAATAAAATAAGAAAATGCGAGTAAAAAATTGAAGTTGTTTAGAATAAGAAAAAAAAAGGTAAAAAATAAATAAAAATGGACTAAAAGTTTTTATAGATATTATTAATCTAATACTAAAAAATTAAAATTAATTATGTAATATAACCAATAACAAGACTGCTTTTACATTTTAATAAAAGTGGGCATAAATTAAAATTGAAAATGATCATTTATAAAAGAATAACGGGTTAAATATGTTTGTAATCCTTAAATTTAGATATGGTCTTGTTAACCAGTGCCCTCAGGACATTGATTAAGGATAATTAATATACACGAAATTCTACAAAAGTACAAAACTATTAATGTAATTTTATTTTAATTAAAAGACAAAAATACCCATAAGTACTGTACATATGTGTTTAATATTTTATTTAATATTCATTTATAAAAATTAAAAAATAAATGTATTTTAATGTTTAAATACAATTAAACATAAAAAAGTTGAAATTAACAAAAAAATCACGAAAAAAATAGTGTTGAGCATCTAAAATTATAAAAAAAAAACAATTAAAGTATCAATTTTGAGTAGAGACTTTAAAAATTCCAAAGTCCTAATGGTATCAAAAACATATTGTCTAAAAATTAAAAGGATGCACTCAATGGATAGAAAGTGGTTAAAACTAAGTAATGTATATATAATTTTACATTCATATTCATATACGTAGCAATTGGTAATATTAAATCTGATAAAATGTTTCATAATAGCATTACACTCATACTGTGGACACCAAAAAATGGTTATAATAATAGTTATTCTATTAGAAATGGAAAAAAAAGTATTTACTTAGATGATAAGAAAACCTTCTAAACAAGATACAGAATACAAAAAGGAAGAAAGTTATTTGTGCAAAAGAGATCCCTAATCCATGTATATGACAGACTCCTTACTATAGAAGAAAGTATCCGTAAGCAGGGAGAACAAAAGTACCGTTATTTGATGATGGCAAGCGTGAAACCTGAGCAGCAATTTCGATATTACAATGTTTCTCCGCATCATGAATCAGAGCTGCAGTAACCAATACGAGAAAGTAGCAAGTCAATAGTATACCTACAGCTATAAATAAATAAAACAGGAGTGGGGTGGGTTGGCCTTCAAGATATACTGGTATTTAGAAAAATTACAATGTTTTCTTCTCCACATTCTATCTCTTGAAGAATCTTGCAGTACCTGAGATGAGAAAACTCCAAGCTGTGTACAAAAGACATATACGAAGCAAATAAGTATTTCTGACTGCTAACTTTTTATATAATAAAAGACAACTGTTTAGTCAAAGATGGAAAAATACAAGTAATTTGAAGGATAAGGGAAATCCTCCATACAAAAAAAAAAAAAAGGAATCACAAAGTAATGGTGAAAAGGACAACATTAATGGAGCAAAGCTGGTCAATCTGTTTGCATATTGTTAAGAAAGCCCCACTATGAAAGACCATTTTTGTTCATATTCA
>Ga0209589_1006217_pt1 | contig 19886 bp, 5 predicted proteins | sample CowpeawhiteBW_FD_187525 | JGI IMG/M metagenome (GOLD analysis project Ga0209589, IMG submission 187525) | Root nodule microbial communities of legume samples collected from California USA - Cow pea white BW (SPAdes) (version 2) | ecosystem: Host-associated > Plants > Roots > Nodule | place: USA... | reverse complement strand
TATTATTTTTTTTTATATATATATATATATATATATATATATATATATATATACTTCTTCTTATAACATCTTATTTTTAAATAATAACATATTAAGATTAACAATATTTTATATATTCCAACATTCCTAAAGTTGATAAATGATGTGGTATATTTCCAATTTGTTTAATGATTTCTTAGAAACCTAGTCTGTCAAAATATCAATCAATTCAAATTTAAATATAATATTTAACAATATTATAATATTTTTATGAAGTTTTTTTCTTGAAAAAGAATATCAATCTTTATAGACACATTGGTACATAATGTAAACAATGTCATACACAACTTTATTGTTAGAGTACAATTAGTTGACATATATAAATGAACATTTCTCTAAGTTAAAGTCATCATTATAAGCATGCATCTACAACTTGTTGTCTTTATGCGACAAAATTACCCTTAAAATGTATATAAACCATCACATCCTCTTATTTGAAGTTATTTTAAGATAAATCACTTTCATAAGTAACTTTTATGTAACTTAAAATTCATATAACAATAACCATTTGTAATATATATATATATATATATATATATATATATATTATTTATTTATTTTGAGTTTGATTTTCTTTAGCACACAAGTTTTTTTTCATTCACTTTTCAATCAAAGAATTTGCTAGTTTGCATACTATCATCCAATTTCTTTAAATACATGCATACTTTTAGTGAGAGGAAAATATTTGATTTTTGATCTTGAAACCTCAATTTTAGTAAAGTAGCAAAAGATGTAATATCCTTTATTTTTCTACCACTACTATTTTAATGTATTATGTTCTCTACATCAATTACCATAATTATCATATCATCAACATAAAAAATATGAATTGTACTGTTTATCTGTAACTAAGTTATAATATTAGTAGTTATTATGTTAATATGTATATACAAACACGTGAATATATATAACTATACTCGTAACATTGTTTTAATTTGTACAATAATTTCTTTAACTCATACAGTTTTGCTATGTATATCCAAAATCTCACATCCGTATGGTTGATCTATGTAATTTGTTGACTCAAAATACTCATTTGGTCTTTACTTTTGTGATTTTTATTTAATTTGGTTATCATTTTAAATTATTTTTAATTAGGTTGTAATTTGTTTAAATAATTAACGTATGTGAATAATATATGTCATATGTCACTTTTGTAGATTTTTTTTTTTAATTTAAAAAATTATTTACGTGTCAAATCAATATTGTGTCACGATATCCACTATTACATGTCAGTTAATGAGTATGTCACTATCTTTTGTTCAATTTAATTTATATATTTGTTATTTTTTAATATAGTCTGTTTTACTTTTTTAAATATAACAGTTTTGTTCCTTGAGACAAACTATAATTTTTATATAAATGTTATATCAATACTTGTATTAAAATTAACATGTGAATTTTACAAATAGTATATTCAATATATAATTACAGTAAGAAAACATTTAATAATTATATTTTATATTTAATAATCGAGTTTAAGAATTATATTTAATTTATAATTAAATTAAATAATTTATAATTGAATTTCAAAAATAATTAATAAAAATATTAATTTTAATAAAAATATTAGCATAATATTTAAGCCCAAATTAAAATTGAAGAAAACATTTAATAGTTATATTCTAATAATATTATAATAATTATAGTCTATTTAATAATTGAGTCTAGCAATTATATTTAATTTATAATTAAATTTAATAATTTATAATTGAATTTTTAAAATAATTAATAAAAATATTAAATTTAAAAAAATATTAGCATAATATTTTATCAAAATTAAATTTGGTTTAAATGTGGAAGGGAGAAAATTGTTTCATTTTAATAAATTTGGGACAAAATTAAATAAAAATAATAAATATAAGAATTAAATTAAATAAAAAAATGATACAACCACAAATGACATTGATATTGACTTGATACTAGATAATTTTTTTAGATTAAAATAAAAAAAATTAAGAAGTAATTTGTGACATGTATTATTCACATACGTTAATTATTTAAACATTGTTAGATCAAATTAACAATTAAAACTTAATTAAACATAAACTAAAATGAAAATCAAATAAAAAAAATTAACAAAAATAAGAAATAAGAGAATATTTATTTAAGCTTATTCACTCGTACAATTATTAAAGACGTTTTACACCAGTGACGAATCTTGACCAAAAGCGTTAGAGGGGCCAAAGTAATATAATCTTGAGATCATTAGTTTCAATCATTAATATAATGCTTCAAAAAATGACTTATTTAACTGAACATTTTTTATTATTAGTATAATGTTTTAAATTATGTGAAGAGGTAAAATCTATCTTGTTTTAGTCAATAATTTCCTTTTCATCACTCTTAGATGATTAATTTATTCTTTCATTCTTTATCAATATACCTTTTTTGTAAATAATACTAAAAAATAATTGATCATAATCTAATAAAAAATTGAGACACATGATTATTAAAAGAAAAATATATTCATTATTATTAATACATAATACACATTATTTTTTTCTATATTCATAAAAAATATATACAAAAAGCTCTGAGATAAAAAACAATGTTTTCATTATCAAGTAAGACAAGAGACGGGAAAGTAAGAGGATAAATGAGAAATAAAATGAGTTTATGTCTAACTTTTATTCTTTAAAAACAAAAAGAAGACATATGAGAGTGAGAGATTATTACAATTTGTTAAAATAAAAAAACAGTGAAAAGGAAAATAAAAATTATGTTAATAAATATTTGGTTTAGTTACTCTTTTGATTTATGTTTTCGTTTAAAATGTTAAGTTAGTCCTCCAATATTTTTTAGTCTCAATTTGATCTCGATTTTTCAAAGACTTATGTAATTTGGTCTTTTACGACGTTAAATTCCTTCAAACAGATCAATGATTTTTTCATTAAAATTGAGACTCTTAATATGAATGCTTTGTTTGATTGGTGTAATTAACCTATTCCTAATATTAATTTTTAAATAAAAACAGGGACAAAACAAAAAATTAAACCTAAATATTTTTATTTTTTATTATATTTAATTTTATATTTTATTATGTATTTAGATTAAATATTATGTTTAAATAAAAAAATAAAAAATAAAAAAATTAATTTTTATTAATCTCTAATATATATTATCTACAATTTAAAAATTTTCAAATATATATATATATATATATATATATATATATATACATATATTCAAAATTTGGGGGCCAGCTCCTCGCTGCCCCCAAGAGCTCCGCCTCTCTTTTACACAATTATTCAAAAAGACGTTTTTTTATCTCCAATTGTTGAAAGTGAAAAAAATGAAACAAAAAGCCTAATAGAAAATGACTCCTATATATGCAACTAAACAAATTATTTTATCTATAATAATATATAAAAGGATTCCCTTTTTTTTTCACTTTTCAAAATACCGATTTTATTTTTAAAATATAATAATTTATTCAATTTTTAAAAATTAACCGTTATTTTTATAAACTTTTTATAAAATCAAATGTCTCTGCTTCTTTTCTTCTTTTTTATTTATCAATAATTATTCTTTTATCTGTTATGATATATTTCACTTTATTTTTAATAAATAATATATATATATATATATATATATTAACTTAATAACATTATAATATTATCACCTACTAATAATATCACGCATATTTAAAAAATGTATACACACAGCGCGCCTAGTTGTAATTAAAGATAATATATTTGATATAGTAAAATGTTTGATTTTTGTATAATTACAACATAATTTTAATATGTTTATTTTTCTTTTTATATACAACAAACAAAATCATTTATAATAATATATTAATGAAATTTCTCTTTTGTGTCTATATTTCAAAATACCAATTTTACCCTTTAAATATAATAATTTATTAAATTTTTAAAAACTAACTGTTACTTTTATAAATTTTTTATAAAATCGACTATCTTTATTTATTTTCTACTTCCTTATTTAATATATTTCATTTTATTTTTAATAAATATAATTTTAGTTTATATATTAATTTAATAACATTATAAGATTATCATCTATATGTCGCAGCTATTAAAACAACATAACACATATTTAAAAAATTGTATACATAGAAATCATAGTATATGTTTACGCTGCTATATAAAATAATAAGAGTAATATATACTTATTTATAAAAAGTTTATAATACCAAGCATTTGATTATATAGAAACAAACAAAAGAAGAAAGAAGGTGTCTGGCCATAACCGGTGATATGGAGGGGGAAAAAATAGGCACGATTCTGATCACCAACGACGACGGTATCGATGCTCCTGGCTTACGAGCACTGGTTCAATCGCTCGTTTCCACCGATCTCTTCAACATTCAAGTATGCGCTCCCGATAGGTAACATCTCCATCACCGTCATTTCTAATCGATTCTTTCACCATTATACCAATTTTATTTTTCACTTTTGCAGCGAGAAATCAGCTGTTAGTCAGAGCATCACCTGGCTCCAACCAGTAGCCGTTAAGCAAGTGAACATGGACGGAACCACCGCATTTGCGGTTTCTGGTTTGTTTCTCTCTTCCTCTTCTTTACACAACTTCATTATTATTTCACGTTACAACTAATTTCTTGATTCTCTTGACAGGGACGCCCGCTGATTGTGCTTCTCTAGGGGTTTCCAAAGCTCTCTTTCCCACAGTACCTGATTTGGTACCTCTTCTATGCTATGCTATGTCACGCTTATTCCGTTTTAGTTTTGCTCTATCGCATTTTTTACTTCATAATTATACGGCTACTGCTTATCAAATTTTCAAACTATTGATTGACGGTAGTAACTGTTGAATTGATTGATTGCATTGTTTTGCCATGCCTCACTAACTAGTACGGAGTGTATTCTGGAAGAAGGCTTTGTTGTGTTGTTATTTATAGGTCATTAGATTTCTGGCTGTTTTCTTAACCTAATTTAAATTCTGCTCTGGTGCAATGGCGTTCTCTGCATGTAGGATCTATTTGACTGAGCTATGCCTAAATAGTTAAATAGAAAATAAAAAGAAACATCCAACCAGTTGCTGATGCGTGTTATATCCATTTCTTCAGGTAGTCAGTGGCATAAACATGGGTAGCAACTGCGGTTATCACATGTATGTACCATCTTTTCCCTTGGCATCATCTTAGCAACTTTTCTACTTGTAAACTTCAAATGAATCTCTATGAATTTAGAATGAAAGCATGTTTGCCGAGAAACAATGAAGGGGGAGGCAGGATACAAAGCCTTCTCCCTTTTGCTAGGAGTAAGCAATTTAGTCATGTAAAATTTGGTGTTGTTCCTCTGACAACTATCTTCATTTGTTATGACCTTTTTTTGTTGCAACTTTTATACATGAGGGGGTGATCTGTATCAGTTTGATCTTAAAATCTATATAATATGATGTAACCTTTTTTTTTTCCTGTTGGAAATGATCTAATTTCCCGAAAAAGTAATTTATAATTTTCTGTGCTGCTTAAAATCTATCCCGAGTAAAATCCTGGACCTGATTGTAACTGACGTAAAAGAAGGTCGTTAATGTAATTAGTTCATCCTTTGGAAAATTTTCCGTTGTCTTCAGTGTAAGCATTGAAATGAAAATGATGACATTGAAATTCCTTGAATTTCCTCTCTAGTTGCTTCAGTAGTTATTATTACTTTGTGAATTGCCCATATCATTACTTAATAGCTCCCTTTGCAGTGTTTACTCGGGTACTGTAGCTGGAGCTCGAGAGGCCTTCTTCAATGATGTACCATCCATCTCCATTTCATATAACTGGTATGGCATATTTGCAATCTGCTTCTGCTGTTCTATATTACTGGATTTATCTTGAATATTATTTATTCGAAAGTTAATTTTGAAAACATTTTGTTAGCTTATATAATTGTGAGTGTGACTTGAAATTGAATGAATCTCGAGTAATGTGGCTCTTCGGTGATATTAACTATTTCAACATGCTTTCATCTATATCTTACCATGGCAACAGCTTTTCATTAACCTGTTTCACCGTTTGGGGTTTACTTTATATTCAGGATTAAAGGAAAGAGTAATCTAAATGACTTCACCCTTGCTGCACAAGTATGCTTACCTATCATAAGTTCTGTACTGGTTGAGGCAAAGAATCCCAGCTACCCTAGAAAATGTTTTTTGAATGTAGATGTGCCAAACGATGTTGCTAACCATAAGGTATATTACAATTATTTTCGCAATCTGTATGTTTTCCTTGTGACTAAGCATCAATATGATTATTGGCCTTTTTTCATAATTTCTTTTAAATTGTATTGTCATTGTTATTGTTATTCTTGTGATAAAGGATCAATATGATTATGGGCATTTTAAATTTTCCTTGTGATAAAGTTTTATATTGTTATTCTCAGTAATTGTACAATAATAATTGTAGATTTGGTATCTTATTAAGGATAAAGTGTGGTTTACATAATGAACATTGATTACTTATCAGCATAATTTTATTATGTCTGTTAAAAGATAATTCTTTGTTTTAAGTGAGAAACATTTTTAAAGGTTTTCCTTTGTTTAAAGTGGAAAACCCAGGAAAAAAACTCAAGAAAAAAAAAAAGCCAAGATAGTGACACGTAATCATCTTCCAACCGGTTTTAACTCTAATTTAACGGGAGGGATCACATTGTATCCTTTTAAATAAAATGGAGACTAAATTAAGGACCAAAAAAATTAAAGGATCAAATTTAATAAATCCCATTAATATTGAGACCAAAAACTAATTAAGTCGAAAAGTAAAAACTATAACTGATAAGTATTATGTTACACAAAATTGTATGAAGATAAAGAACCATAATTAAAAAATTTAATACCGATAAAGTAATCATAATCCTAATCAGCCTAGAATTATGTTGTTTTCTTTTTCTGTTGATATTGTATCCCCACAGATGCATTCATATCTAAGGCTTGAGATATTGTTTTAACTTATATCCTATTTATTATTCTATCTAATACTGAAGTTAGAAGAAACTTTATAAAATACTATCATTTCATAGCTAACTTTGCTAAAAAATATAGTGCTCTGCTTTGTCATGCAATCCATTATAACTATTTTTTTTTTGGCCTCTACAAAGGGTTACAAGCTAACTAAACAGGGTAAAAGTATCATCAAGATGGGATGGAGACAAGTCACCTCTGAGACAGAAGGACAAAAAATGTCCTCTGATATGACTAATACAGATGCAGAAATACCAAAGAATTTTGACCCATCATCTATATCACCCGAGCATCTTTTGTTTGCAAGAGAGGTGGGTCGATTTCGTTTTTCTTTCTTTTCATTTTCTTGAAATGCCCATATTGTTATAAGTCCCACAAAGTTGAGTCTTCTGCTTAAGTATGCCGTGGTTGGACTGTCTCAAAAAAGAGCAGAAAATGTAAGCATTCAGTTTTGTCATCTTCTGAAGTAGCAGTGGTCTCGTGAATCTATATGGAATCCCTAAATGATCCTGGGATGCACATTTCCTAGTCCTCCCCACGAAGAAAGTGATGCAGTGATCTTTTAATCTTTTGTAGGTGAGAGGTTCCGTAGTTGATGACGATGATGATACAGACTACAGACGTTTACTGGAAGGATATGTGAGTAAATATAAATTTGAGAACAAAAAGGTTAATATGCACATACTAAGCATTTTCGTTTTTTCAGATCACTGTTACTCCTCTTGCTGCTGTCTCTAATGCGGAGGTAGATTGTCAGGACTACTTTAAGAATTGGTTACAAAGTGTCCCTGAACTCTCCTCTTCATCATGTTTATAATGGTGTAAGTCCTATCATGTATTTGTAGTTTATGTGTTGCTTTGATTGCAATAGATTGCTTGCAGTAGCTGCTTTTGCTTTTACATTTTTAGCATCCTTGTTTTAAGAATGATTATTATTCTTTCTTAGATGAATGGAAAATTTTAATATGATGTGTTTTAAAGACACCACTACTAATGACATGTAAGGGTTACTATTATGAACATGTGTACTTATTAGTACCCTGCGTAGCTCATATTAGTTGCCTTATTGTGATTCCCAGTTTAGCACTTGTCATGCAATCAATTATAGGACCCCTTTTTCACAGGGCGTAACTTGTGAATGCTTTTCATTTGCTGATTACTCTGGTACACTGGAAGTGTTCACCACAACATGTTGCTAAATCAATTTTTTGATCCTGAGCAATTTGGTTGCTTCGGTGTGCTTGTCATTGGCCAATAAAGACATTTCAATAGTGTTGTCTAATTGATGAGAGATTCGTTTCTATAATCTACTAAGTAATTACAAGTCGCTCATTTTTAGACTAATATAATGGCAAGTATTCTTGTTCTGTCTTCATCCACATTAATTGCTCAAGTTATTGCTTGAATGAATAAAAAATTACTATATCAACTTGCAAAAAAAAATTACTATTTCTTTCTTACCCTACTCCTAGTTTGCGTTGATCTTTTCCCTTGTCTGTTTTTAAAGGAGTCTGTTATTTCCAATATCTACTTCTATCATAATTTAATGGACACATCGCTGATAATGGACCACTGGTCGTTTGTTACAATTGGATGAAACGTACTGGCAAATTCTATTATGCAATTATACTTGTAGGGGATGGCCATTCTTTGCTGAAGCTATTCATAATTTTCGAATACCTGTTTGAATTCCATACAGGTTTGAATACATTGTTTATTCCCGAAGCGAAGTTATGCCGTTTATGGTGCATATTAATTTGGGAACTAAATTTGCAATCCCGTGACAATTGTGCGAATCTGAAAATAAATTATAGTTTACCGTAAAAGTTAGCATCTTGTTGACCTCTCTTCCTTTACAGACTATAGTTTTCCTTCTTTCATCCTTAATATAAAAGTTAAGGTTGGTTCTTTCTTTCATTTTGGAGAAATTAATCCAGAATGTAAAAATTACAATTCTGAGATGTTTTGAAACGTATTTTTTTCTTTATGAATTGTAAAATTTACATATATTCATCCTGAAAGAAGACAAGTCTTGATTAGTACAGGGTGAGAAAGTTGCTCCCTAACACGTATTTTTTTCTTAAACTACACTCAGCCTCAGGTTGTGACCAATTCAAAAGTAAAATTTGGTCGAATTACGAATTAAATTGACTGCTGCTTTTTATCACTAGGAGTAGTTCGGCCTCATCGTTCTAGTCAGGTATTGTGATTTGTCCAGTACAGAAAATCAGTTTTCATCGGGAAAAAATCAATAAATATATATTTTAGGCTTTGAATTATTATCGTCTAATTTTTCATCTAAATATTTTTATCCTTATATAAGTATTTCATTTGGATAATGATACTTTAATTCATTTTTTTGACCCATTTTTAATTCATCATTCTCATTACTCTTAGATTATTATATCACATCACTACAAAAAATTAAAATAGATGATCTAAAGGTTGAGAGTGGTGAGTTAAAAATGAGTCAAATAAAATAGATTAAAATATCATTATCCATTTCAAAAAAGCAAAAATATCATGAATATTATTCTTTTATAGATTTTTTTACCAAATTAGTCTTGAGAATTATAAAAAGGATTACCATATATATAGAAGATTATAATGGGACAAAAGGATAAATATAGAGATAGTTTGTTCTTATCATTAACTTGAATATTTGGGAGATTTATTGACTAAAATTAAGTTTTAATATATTTTTAGTTGCTTTCAAAATAAATATTATCAAGTTATAAATTTTAAACAAGCATTCTAATAAATTTAAATTATAACTATAAAATGTTCTTTCTAAAAGAGAAGTTACAATATATCAGCTTGCTGATGGTACTATGCTAATTTAACCTTTAGGATAAATATTTTAATAAATGTTACGTTATAAGATGTTACCGTAACTGTTATGCAAAACAAGTTAGATCATAACAAATTCGAGTTTTGTGTATCAGGCACGCCTAAACTCCTCACTTGTTTGTGCAAATTAACATTTATTTAGTTTGTGCAAATTAACATTTATTCCCGTGCAGTACACATGTTTGATCGTAGGTTGGCTATCCATTCCACATACCTTTCACACATCAAAATCAATAAGGAAAATAAGGGAACAAGCTACCATTTCAACAACAGCTTAAAATAGACAGCTTACCAATAAAAAAACCCTTATTGAACTTCTTTAATTTGTTTTTCAAAGCTAAAAGTTTCTTACTGGGTCACTCCCCTCCCCCCTACAGGTTTGGAAGCATTTAAGCACAAAAAAAGATGGATGTTTAGACAAACTCTTCATAAGACAAAAAAAGAAGAAGAAAAGGAAGAGTATCGTTCTATGAGTGGATGCTACAAAAGTTTAAAAAAGAAAAAAACACTCTGTATGGACATCATAAATAGTTTATATATATGTACATTATGATTCTGTTTTTGTGCATAGCCCTCATCTTTTCAATGGCAAAGAGGAGTGAGATTCCACTAGTATTGACCAGAGGACGTGGACGTCTTCATAGGGGCAAGATTTGACATCTTCATATAGAATGTATATGCCTCTTCCTGAAATATTTAGACAAAGTTATGAAAATTTGTGATTGGGAAGGAAGAATTAAATAAATGATGCCTGCGCCTAGCTAATAGGACAACAAAGGGAGATGGAAAATACTGGTTGTGTGAAGAAAAGCAGAGAAAGAATTCAAATGATGAGGCATTGCAATCTTGTACTTAATTTCTCTAAAATCTCATTGAAATGCAGGTGAAGGAAGGAAGTGTGTTGCATGCAGTGAAAGAGTGTTTGAAGAATAGAAGAAGAAGAAGAAGAAGAAGCATTGTGCTGAATACAATGTGAAGAGATGACAAAAGCATTTCTGGAAAAAGTAGGAGTAAGAGAATAATGCAGGTATGGAACGTGTGATGGAACATACTCTTCTTTTGAGTTGAATGCATCCTGAACCAAAGCTTCTTGAGTGGAGAGATGAGGGATTGCAGCCACCCCATTTGGTGAAGTGGGTGTGGCTCATGCAGGTGTAACAAACATGAGGGACATAATAAGAAGAGGGTGAGAGAGAGATAAAGAGGATACCTCTACACCCTTTGCTTAAACAAGGGTGAACATTTTGCAAGGTCGCTTTTCATGTTTTTAGACATTTTTACATTCCCTTGCAGGCCAATCATGAAATTCACATTTGTTGCTGGTACATTGTCCCTTTCGAACCTCTTATCCCTTATAGAAGAAAAAGAAAACACTCCACCAATCAGCTTTGCATCTCACACTTTCATGACCATAAGAAAAGAAAAATTAAATAAAATAAAGAAGCCTCTCTTGGTATCCCTTTTTTCCCTTTCCCTAAAGAGTGTTGGTGGTGGCTTATGCCTGAAGATAAACTTCCCTTTTTTTCACCATCATTTGGCATCTCTATTAGAGGTAAAAGGCACACATGGGGGAAGGTTTCTATATTTGACACATAGACCCTCCTCTTGCATTTTAAGCAAGTACAATCTCACTTTCATGGAGTCTCCAACAAGGCACACCCAGCTTTGTTTCCTGTTATTCCACCTGTTCCTCTGGGGTGTCTTACAAGAGTGAACACAATACTCACTCTCTCGAATGTTTTGCTGACTCAGCTTCCACACGTCACTTCCATGGATATCATTTGACTTCTCTATGTATCACACTCCTAATGGTAGTAGGTACGTACCAAGCTATCAATAATTATAGCATCAACAAGTATTCTAGCTTTTGGGCACAACTTTCAAAAGTAGGTTAGAATTCTTAAATTAATTTGGCCTAGAACTTTGAAAGTGGCTTAGAATTCGTAAATTAATGGCCTACGGATTTGGGTTAAACTTTTTTTACTAATTTTAGTACGATTTAATTTTTATCTGTTTCACAAAAACTTTGGTTTATTCGAGGTGAACTTGTAGTGAATCTGATTGACACACCAATTCACTTGTAGATAAATGATTATACAATTTTTTTTTTTTGTATTTGGATTGTGTGGAACTATTTTTTTAGTCAATATGTTGGATTGACAAATGCAAACATATTTTTTTTGTTTGTATTTGGGGTTAAGCATTATTTTAGATTGTATTGAAGTTTATTTAGATTTCAATCACAATTATAATTTAGTTTTTTGGGACTAAAGAAAAAAAGTTGTATTTTATTTTAAGTAGGTGAGCCAACCTTTGATGGACCAAACCAGATTCAGATTTTTTGATTCATTAATAAGTGAGTTAGGTTGGATTAATTCATTAAATGCCCAATCTGTGATGTGCTAGGCCGGACCAAACCGGATAACCAGTTTTGAGAGTTCTACTTTCTGAAATATTATACATTTCAAACTCAAACTTCTTGCTTGAACCACCAATAAGTGGAAAAATAAAGCAGGGTTTAGTATAGGGAAAAGTTTACCTAAACATAGTTTAATCTCACTTTTAAAATGGTGATGTGAAATTGAGGATCGTTAAGACATGCTACTTGCTTTGCTTCTATTCTTTTTAACGATTCTTTACAACAGTAGTTAGTGCTCTGTCCTTTTTTTTTTCTCATTAAATATTTGACATTTGAATAAAGAAAGAGGAATGCAACTTTATGAATAGATTAGTGCTGCTTAAGGGTACAAAGAACTGGACGAGATTTGTTGAAGCTCTATTCAATTGGTTAAGTATTAAATTAAAAAAATACATGGTTGAACGGAAATTATGGTAGAACGTTGGCCCACAGTTTTGTATATTTCAGTTAACACTTACAAATTTTAGGGGGCTAATAATTAGGGTCTGGTTCGACGGGCCAACCCGCAGACTTGCAACAAATACGTGGGATGGACTTAGAAATTGAATTCATAAGCCCGTCATAGTCCGACCCACATTGTGTATGTTATGAATATGAATATGATAAAAATATTGAATTATCAATTTATCATCCAACTCCCCAAAGTCTTTACTTAATTTTGTGAACTTCTTAAAGTTTCCATATTTTTAAACATTGAAAGTTTTATCATAACAATTTAAAAAATAAATAAATAAATAAATAAGTGGGCCAGTCCGTGGACCCGCAAGCCAAGTGATATACGGGATGGACCAGTGATTACAACCCGCATAAATTATGCCGAATAGAATGAGCTAGCTTGTGATGTGCGGGTTTTATGCGGACCTGTCCTAAACGAATCGGGCCATCCCTAAAAAAATCATCATTTCATTAGATGTAGTAATTTTCTTATAAATTCAAATGCTACTTTATCAGAGTATAAGTTATTATGCAATTTTCTATATAGGATTTACATGTCTTTCTCTTTTAAATAACATTGTCTTTCTTTTTGAGCCTTGACATTCTCCTCTGTAGTTTAAATTTAATAAACTACTAAATGTATTAAAATAATTAAATCATTTACAGAAAAAAAAACCCATAAAAATTAACCTAGTATATTTGTAATGCGGTAGTTGATTTTTAACAGAGTTGAGCTATTTTTATTTATGGCTTAAATACTTTTTTGGTCCTCATTTTTGTAGTGTTTGTTGCGAATGGTCCTCATTTTGACAGATGTTTAAAATGGTTCTCAGTTGTACAAAATGTTTAAAATGATCCTCATTTTCGCAATTCGTGTTTTATTTGGTCATTTTCTGTAACGCCGTTTAAATCATTAACGGAGCATTGTACAGGTGACACAGTTTGTATTAGGGTGTGTTACATGTACTGTACATGTGTGGCAATTAGATATTTGAGGATAAATAAGTGAGCTAGGGTTTTGGTAAGGAATGTTTGGGCAGTTGGTGAGTTTTGGCAATCTTGTTCCTCCATTCCTAATTGGTGTTGCTGCAATCTTCTTCTTCCTGCAATCCCATTATATAGGTATGTTACGGTCTCAATCTTCTTCCTTTACCTCTGGTTGTAATCGTTGGAGGCAACCGTGTTGTATCACTTCGTGCACTGTTGGTGGTTCAACGAGAAATGAATTAATCCTGATTTGTAGCTGCGGAGAGATGGCAGCTTTGAGGATGCCAAGAACTCCAAAGAATATTGATAGAAAATTTTGGGTACAATCTGTTTTTATTTTTGTGTTAATAATAAATTGGTTTTAATTTTTGGTTGATTGATTTACAGAGTGGTGGTTCCAATAATGTGGGCTGTAATTTTTTCAAATGGTGGTGTTGATGAAAAGGATGTCATCATCATGACACAAAGGAGACATATTAATGATTTGAAGAACTCATTGAAGGTTTTTGAGAAGAGGCTGCAATTAGTAATTAGGTTCACTTGTTATTGTATTATTTGTACCGTTATTGTATTATTTGTATAGTTATTGTGTGTAATCTTTTAAAGTCCATTTTGTTTTGTACTATTGTTAAATGAAGAAATGAATTAGTTTGATTATGTTGATATTAGTCCCAACATGTTAAAAATGACATCTTAATCTGAGCATTGAAGTAAATGGTATTGATCTAAGCTTAGGAAAAATTAAATTGATCTAAGTCTGAAAGAAGTTCATAACATTAATTCATCCTCATCAAAATGCACTACATCAATGTTTGACAAAAGTGAAATTGAACTAAGTTCAAGGAAAGTAAAAATGCAGTACATCAATAATGAATTCTACATCAGAAATTCTAACAAATAACTAAGACGTTTGTAGATGCTATCATGACCTCCTTCTAATATGTAATTTCATCCTAAACTGCTGAGATGATTAACTGGAAAATTGAAATGAAGAGCGCAATTGCAATCCAATGATGAAATGACAAGTATTAGCTGCTTCCCCTGCAAATCTGAGCTCAAGAAAGACGAAGATGAAGAAATTTTCTTAATGGCAAAATTTATCCTAAATTGAAAAATTAACGTTAATTAGGCATATGTACAGTACACATAACACACCCTAATACAAATCGTGCCACATGTACAATGCTTCGTTAATGATTTAAACGGTGTTACAGAAAAGAATCAAATAAAACGTGAATTACAAAAATGATGACCATTTTAAACATTCAGTAAAAATGATGACCATTTTAAACATTCTGTCAAAATGAGGATCATCCACAACAAACACTACGAAAATGAGTATCAAAAAGGTATCTAAGCCTTCATTTATTTATGAATGCAATTATTGACGAGAGGAAGTTTATGTACTAACTAATTAACTAAAAGATCGAGTATCTTGCCAAATAAAACGTAACAGAGAGATGCGAAGAGGGTCTAAAAAATCAACACTTTCCTTTTGTCGTCTTTTATCAAGTATATTTTACCATAATTGAAAAAAATAATTGATGGTTGGTAGAAATAACTTGATGAAATCATTTGATTTATCGCATTTTCTTCATTTTCATAGAAATTTAAATTAAAATAAATAAAGAATATATAATTAATTATTAAAATAGCTTTTAAATCTAAAATTTAAAAAATAAAATATACACAATTGTTTTTAAAACAGTTTAAAGACAAAAAAGATTAAGGATAAAATAGAAATATTGAAATGTAAATACAAAAGAATATATTCTCTTATATATTATTATAGATGTTTCAGGTCTCGGAACTTTATGTCGCTTTATGTCGTAACAACGATTTTGTGGAAAATTTACTCAAGATATTTTGGATACAATTAGAGGTGTCAATTTGGCCCCTAGCCCATGGGCCAGCCCTGACCCACTCTTCATAAAGTCCCCTTTTAAGGGGCCCCCAAATGAGGGGGCCAAAAAAAAGCCCCAGCCCCCAAAGCCCCCTCTCTAGTGGGTTAGGGCTAGGGCTAAGGTGGGTTAGCCCCCCAAATAATACTACATTAAGCCAGAGACAAAGATCAAGTCGAGCGACCCAGACAGGTCCGATGACTCGAAAAGGTTCGACAACCCGGACGAGCCCAATGACCAGGACAGCTCTGATGATAAGGACGGGCCCGACGACCAAGATGGGCCCAATGACCAAGATGGGCCCGATGACCAAGATGGGCCCGAAGACCAGGAAGGGCCTGACAACACGGACATGCCCGACAACACGGACGGGCCCGACGACCCAGACGTGCCCGACTACCCAGACGGGTCCGAATATCCGGACGGGCTCGACCAGTCGGATGGGCCCAACGACCCGAACAGGCCCTACAACCCAGACGGGCCCAACGATACAAGCGGGCTCGACAACACGAACGACCCAACGACCCGAACGGGCCCGATGATCCATACAGGCCCAACGACCCGAACGAGCCCGATAATCCATATAGGCCCGATGATCCATACAGGCTCAACGACACGAACGGGTCCGACGACCCGAATGAGTCCAACGATCCGGACGGGCGCGATGACCTGGACGAGCACGATGATAAGGACATGCCCGACGACCCGAACGGGTCCGACGACCCGGATGGACCCGACGAATCGAAAGGGCCCGACGACCTAGACGAGCCCAACGACCAGAACAGACCCGACGACCTAAACAGGCCCGACGACCCAAATGAGCCCAATGACCCAGACGGGCCTAATGATCCAGACAGACCTAAGGACTTGAACGGGTCCGAAACAAACATTTAAAAAAATGCAAGAAACTTTCATGGAACTTAATGTAAACAATCACTCTTAATTAAGCAAACACCTTTAATAAATATTGGTGTTAAAATATATTAAATTAAAAAAATAGTTTTATATATTAATTTATATAAATATAAAAACCAGGATCTTATTTAACAATATATATAAATATAATAATATCAATCAGAAAATTAACTGCATAGTTTTCATAATTTTCATGTTTGAGTAATCTTATTTATATCTTGTGAAATAAAGATTCGACCAATCTTTGGAAAAAAATCGAGCTACTTTATTAATAAAAGAGACAACAATAAAAAAAATTTACACTTGACAAATTGATCCTAAATAGATAGAAGCAAGAATATTCCTATTACAAAATATATTAATTATATTAATTTAAATGATAGTAATTCAAGGACAGTCATCTTAAACAATCTGTATCATTCCTTTAGATTTATTTAGGATTAAATATGTTATTAATTTCTTAACTTTAAGTAAAAATTTGAAATAGTCATTCTTTAAAATTCTTGACCAATTTAGTCTATCATATTTAAAAATATGTAAATTTAGTTATTTTAACAAAATTTTATTAAGTTTATTTAACGTTTTAAACACGATTATCAATTAACATTAAAGAAAAAATGTGTCAAACAATTTAAATAACTCAAATACTATCATGAAATACGTTCAAATAAAATTTGATTAAAATGACTGAATTTACGTATTTCTAAAATTTTAGGACTAAATTGAGTCAAAATTTCAAAGATGGACTAATTTTAATTTTCATTTAAAGTAAAAGATAAAAAAACATACTTAACTTATTTATTTATTATGTTATTTCCTTCAAACGAACAATTACAATTTTCATTTCATTTTATTTTTTTCTCTCTCTTTTATAATATATATATATATATATATATATATTATTTTTTTATTTTCTTTCTTCCTTTATCTCCTTGTGTTATAACCCTTTAACATAGGATAAGACTATTTTAGGAGTGGAATAGCGAAATCAGATTAGAGTAGGTTTGGACGAAATTTTTCAAAGATTTAAATAATAAAACAGTTAAAACTAGTTTCTCTATAAGTTATAATTAATTTATAAAAAAATAAAAAATAAAAAATAAAATAAAGCTTGGTGAAAACTTGTATACAAAATTAGCTTATGTATAAATTAGTTATACATACATGTGAGGGTTTTGAAAGGTAGTAGGATAGGCGTACGTAGAGTGAAGCAGTGGAGTGTGGATTATTGGGTTAAAGCCCATAAATGAGTGGACCAGGCTTTCAGCCAAAAGGTGGGCCTAATAATGGAGTCCCAAAGCTGCATTCACGCTCTGAAAACTTAAATTTGCAGAGAATTTGTTGCCTCACATTTGACTCAGACTGTCTCCACCGTCCGTTCTCACTGCCCCGTGACTGTAACAATTCTCGTCATTATTCCTTTGTACGTTTATTTTCATAACCACCACTGCAGTACCCTTCTTTCTTCTTCACAACTTTCTTCGTATCATATCAAAATATAAATATAATTGTTAGTAAATTTAATTATGGTGTAATTTTTTACTTAAGAGTGTAACATAAATTCAAACGTCACAATTTATTTGTGATTCGATCTTTGTCATGGAACAATCGATGCCACTTGCAATAAATAAAACGTGTGAGTGCTATAATAGAAGAAGCTTTTCTCGGGTCTTTGGAAGTGTTGATGGATAAAATATTCTGTTTAGATTATTTCATTTTGTATCGATAATGCGTTTTTCAAAATTATGTTGAATAGTTTTGATGAATCTCTATGTGCAGAGAGAGGAAAAAAGTGAAAAATTGTTAAGGTGTTTCCGAGAAAGAAACTGAAATGAAATGGACTGGACATGGATATTACTGGTGAGAAGGAACATTCTCTTTAACCTCTCAAGCAATAAGAACAAAGTGAAGCCAAAAAGTGGAGTTTCCGTTTTCCACTTCTCATACAAAAACACCATTGCTACACCACACGCTAAGGACGATCCTAATGCACAAATCTACCATACAAGCCAAAATTCACCAGCTACGTTCCCACACCTACATACGGATAAATAAATACATTCATAGCTTCCTTGCAACTCTCTGCATTGCCACTCTCCACCACCAAATTTATAATAAATTCAATCTTTTTTGTGTCAGATTTGATGGGTTTAAAAATAAAAAATGATATTTTAACCCATTTTTTTTATTCATTTTTAATTCATTATTTCAATCATCATTAGATCATCTTTTTTTATTCTTTTTAATGATGTGATGTAATGATTTGATGGTGATTAAAGTGGTGGGTTAAAAGTAGGTAAAAAAAATGGGTTAAAGTATCATTATTTTTTAAAAATTATTTAAAAAACACAACACTAATAAAATATGAATTTAATTTATATAAAAATACTAATAAAATATGAGTTTAATCTATATAAAGATTGATATCATTTTTAATTAAAAACGTAACAATGAGTTTAGATGATACAATTCAAGAGATTAATTCATTTATTCGAAGAATTTAAATTTTTTTCAAAAAAAAATGACATGTTTGGATGAAAAAATTAAAATTAAAAAAAAAATTGAAATTGAGTTATTTTAAGAAATTATTTCAAATAATTAAAATAGTAGAATTTGAAATTTATTAAAAAAAATTTAATTTTCCAAAGTTGTGAAATTACTTATTGATTAGGACAAAAAAAATCTATAATAAATTTATCAAATTAAAACAAACAAAAAGTAAAAATCAATCGAAGGTCAAACTAAATTAAACTAAACTAGATCAAAGATCGAATTACATTGATTCAAATGAAAATCAAGCGAGACTAAACACATAAAAATTGAGTTATATCAAAACAAAAATTGAGTTAAACGAGATGAAAGTCGAGTCAGGTTCTACTATAATATCTTATAGAAGATGATGTTCCTCGGAATGTTCTAATTTCTCTTTAAAGCAAAATATATTCTAACATTTCACAAACGCATATTATTTTAATGAAAAACATAGGTTTAAAAGCACATTTTATATGAATCAAAGTAAATACCATTTAATGAATGGAAACAGTCATTAATCATAATATAATGCAGTCATACACAATCACATGTCAAATCTTGTTTATGCCCTCTATTGCTGAAAAATAATATATTTATACATTTTGTTTTACAAATAATTGTTTAATAAAAGGAGATATTAAAGAGCTGTAAAATAATAATGAATCACCATCTTTCTTGCCGATATGAAATCAAATACTACACAGCGTACGTTGGTTTCAGCGGATTAACTGTTGTCGAAGACAGTTTTGCATGCATGAAGATCGTTTCTTCCCATCATTTAAAGAGATATGCTGAGACGAAAAAATCTATTTTTTTCTTTTATATATATATATATATATATATATATATATATATATATATATATATATATA
>Ga0209589_1006215_pt1 | contig 19887 bp, 9 predicted proteins | sample CowpeawhiteBW_FD_187525 | JGI IMG/M metagenome (GOLD analysis project Ga0209589, IMG submission 187525) | Root nodule microbial communities of legume samples collected from California USA - Cow pea white BW (SPAdes) (version 2) | ecosystem: Host-associated > Plants > Roots > Nodule | place: USA... | reverse complement strand
AAAAAAAAAGGAAAAGGATTACACAATCCGTTTCAAAAAAAAAAAAAAGCATAGCGTCAGGAGAAGAGGGAGAAGGTGGGTGCTGTGTTGTGTGTGTGGGAGAAGAGGGAGAAGAGGGAGAAGGGGATAGTGTGTGGAGGATGGAGGCCCTGCACCTTAAAAAAGCTTAAGGTCAAAGATTCCAAGGGCAGAGGAGGTGCAGAGAGTGTAGGGAATCTGCTTTTAGGGGTGCAGTGCGGTGAGGCGCGGGGGTATTTGGGGTGCACTGCAGTAAAAAAAATAGTAACTCATTTTTTAACCATGGCCAAAAATGAAATTAAAATAAATTTTAGGGATACAGGAGAAATCATTGGAGGTGCAGGAAGAAGCCCCTTTTAAATATAGATATGATGTTATGTAAAAAATAAACAAAACCTAATTCTTTAAGATTTTACTTGCTGCATCCCACATTTTCTCTGTCCACCTACATAAAATTTTGAAACGATATTTACCTTTTGAAACAGTAATTTGCGGAATATAATGAAAATTTTCGGAACATGGTTTTTGGATTATTTTTAATAAGATTTTCATAATTAAATTTTTAGAACAAAAATCTTGAAATAAAATTTTCAGAATAAAGTTTTCAAAATGCGTGAAATACATTTTAAAAAAGATTTTAGGGAATATGATTTCCAGAACAAACTTTGGAAATAAATAAGTTTTTCAAAACACTTCTACTTGAAATGTATTTTAGAAAATGTTGTTCAGAATGATTTTTTTTTTCACATTTTTTCTTCTTCCTCCATCTTCTTCTGTATCTGCAATGATAGTGATGGTGATGGTGAGAGCGGTGGCAGGGACGATAGTGGTGTGGTGCTGTGGTAAAAGAAGTTGAGTCTTTTCTTATTATTTTGTAGGTGCTGGAAGCAATTGGCTATTAATATTTATGAATAATTCGAAAACCAACTAGGCCCAACAACCCAACGGCCCAATTCCTTACAAATATCCAAAGTCAATACCCTCTTTAAAGCATAAAACGACTCAGCAGTTATTTATTCCCGCTAAAACCTTAAACCCTGATAATAATTTTATTTTTTTCTTTTTCTTTTTGCGAAAAAAGTAGAAGAAGAAGAAACTCAGCACGTAAACCACACCAACCCTATATTTCTTAATTCACTTTCTTTCAGTTGCTAATCCCACAGAAAGGGAGAACGAAGCACAAGGATGCCTGGGGAAGACGAACCAATGGCGGAACAAAGTAATACTGGATTAGGACTTGATTATATAATGAGCTTAGAAAATGTTCCCACAAAGCTACATCCACAACTCCAAATTTTCAACGATGCTGGTGTGCATGTAAACCCTATTGTCCTTAAGTTTGTTTTTTTTTTTTCATCTTCAAATTATTTTAGTTTTACCCCTTTTATGCTACGTATTTTTTAACCATTTATTTTTAGTTTTTTTAACGCTCAGTTTCAAAAAGTTTCTACCTTGTCAATTGGGGTGCTGGAATTGTAGGAGTTAGGATTCCAAGTATTCACATTTGTTATTTTCTTAGAAGCGGTTTGTTTTCTTATTTTCATTTTTTTTTTCATGCTGGTGTCTGTAGACTGATACTGTACAAAATTCTGGTGCTTATGCGCTTTCGGAAGCTGATAATAGTGTGCGGATTGATAGCTTCCGTGAAAACTTTAAAGTTGAAGTGAAGCGGCTTACTGATAGTGAGATGGAGTTTGATATAATTGGTGTTGATGCATCAATTGCGAATGCATTTCGAAGAATTCTTATGTCAGAGGTGATATACTTTTGCTTTCCTGATTGTCAATGCATGTTGTTAGTGCTATTGTGTCGAGGCTAGATGCCTTGTCGTATTCCCAACACTCGTTCGTTATTCTTAAATTTCATTTTTTTAATGTAACAGTGAATGATGCCGACTCATTTGCCTTTTCTAGTTCAGGATTTGCAATGTTTTTATCTTTAATACACCTAATGTTATTAATAAACGAATATAGAGTTATGAATCATGCTTTAAATCTAAGGCATTTACACGTGTTAATGTCTCTGTACAGTACCTTGACTGGTTTTGCCAGATTTCTGAATTTAAATTAACATTTTTTTTTAATCTTTAATTGTACAAGTAGCTATATTTGCAGATGAGGTACGTTTGTCCTCGTAGACAACAATGTTTTATAGTAGAGTTTGATAGACTTGCAAACTTGCAAGAGTCAAATTTATTTCCCTTGATTTCAAATTATCAGATTTGTTTTACTCCAATTCTTAGCAGTAGGTCCTCAAGTTACTTTGGATTTACTCAAAGGGATCTAGTGTACTTAGACTATCAAAGGCATTGCATTATGTGAATTGTTTTTATATGGCCTAGAATACTGATATTGAAGGCTCCCAGTGTTTTCTTTCATTCGATCATCTTTGAAATAAGTGTAAATATATTTCACTATAATTCCCAGGATCATGGAAAGGAAAAAAAAGAAAATTATGTAGTAATAAGATGAAGGTTGGGTAAATAGGTAGTTGTAACTTTCATTTTGGAGCAAGAACGTAGAATATTGATGTGCTCTTTGGAATTTTCATTTTGCTTTTGGTGCTACAAAATCTTTGCACATGATAGAGATGACTGCTGTAAATTTATGGTACTTTCTTTGTTATATAATTCCTCTTTAGTCCCACAAATTAAGATTCCTGTTTAAACTTGTTGCAGCTACGCATTGCATAGTAATTGTGAAATCTGGTTCGAAAACAGTTAAAAACCAATTCAATATTTTAAATGGTTTGAAATCAGATCAGTACAAAACCACTTCAGAACTAATTCTTGAAAAGTGGTTTGCTTTCCAACTGGTTCTCTAAAACACTTTTTATGTTTGGATTTGGAACTGAACAATTTAAAACTGTTTGAATTTTTAGAACACTAACTTTTTTGTACACCCCTAAATTTATTATCCTCTCAAAAATGTATGTGTTGTATTAACAAATTCAGAAAGTCATCAAGATAGTTATGGAAAGGAAGTGCTTGTCATGAAATGATACATTATACATTGATAAGTGTATAAAAAATGTGATGCCTTTACAAGTTGAATGTTTTCTTTATTTTCCTAAAGCCGGAGGAGACATATTGCATGAGAGGGTTATTTCGCTTGCTTTGATATGTTTTGCGAATGGAGATTTCTTTTATTAGCTCCAGTTATGTATAGCATTTTACAGTTGTCTTATTTTTGGTTTTATTCATTTCTGTTTGGATGATAACTTTCGGTAGGTTGTTAGTAGTAGAGTATTTGTGTGGTACGAGTAGAGATAATTATTTTTTTGTGATTGTATAATTTAGGTTCCAACAATGGCTATTGAAAGAGTGTATATCGCAAACAATACATCGGTTTTAAAAGATGAAGTTCTTTCCCATAGATTGGGTCTCGTTCCAATTCGTGCTGATCCCAGGCTATTTGAATATCCAGGTTTATATCTACACTAATTGTATTTCTCATTATTTTTATGACTTTCTTCTGTGTAACTTGAAATTTGGAATTATTGAGTACACATTTCAGTGTATTGCATTTGTATGGTCCTGGTTAAATGCGTTATTTTTGTCTTTCATTTGAATAGATAATGAAGGAGATGACAGGAATGAAAAGAACACCATTGTGTTTGGTCTACATGGACGTTGTGAAGTAAAACAATCTCGTATTAAGGGTACATTACTTGGGGCTCTTGCTTTATAATATATATTGTGCTTTTAATTTCTTATTTAGCTATTTGACTTCGTCTTTTACCCATGCATCAGTTTATTTGATGATATTGTAATATTAATGCAGTGAAATCCGATAAACTAAAGTGGTTACCCAATGGGAGCGAGTTTCCCAGTGAAGATATCAAACCAAACACAGCATCAACAAAACCAAAAACGTTTACATCTTTTTCTTGCAGCCAAGATTCACTTCCTGAATTTTCCAACGATTCAATTGGTCTTACATACCCAGATATTATATTATCTAAACTTGGACCTGGTCAGGTAACCTTCTCTAAAAGAAGCGAAATCGTTCTTTTTTCTTTTATGGTTTAAGTTTTAGAGAGAGATCAATTAATATTTTCATTGGTAACCTTCTCCAACAGTCTTGCTTTTTGGACATTTTTATAAGTGGCATTTTGATGTTCTCTTTCCACCCTGAATCTACTCAATGGTTATAGTTCACTTACAGCCAAGTTCCTTTTTTTTCCTCATGGACTGGATAATTGTATCATTGTTGGTCACTTGTGACATATTTGATACCAATGAGGTCCATTTACCTCTGGTTCTAACTTCTATCAGTCTTTTCTTTAAGCATGCAATGGAATGCACCGAGTTATCTGATTTTTCAAACTTGGTTCGGTTTACTTGTCTTGGTATAGAATACTGTCAAACTTAACATCAAATATGGTAAACATATACTATTGTAGGAAATTGAACTTGAAGCACATGCGGTTAAAGGCATTGGTAAGACACATACAAAATGGTCCCCAGTTGCCCCTGCTTGGTATCGGATGCTTCCAGAGGTAAGAGAATACAAAATATGTTATCTACTATTCCTATTCACTCTGTTCACTGCCAAAAACTTGCAAATAAGCTTGATTTTCTTCTCTAGGTTGTACTCTTGAAAGATGTTGTGGATGAACAGGCTGAAGAATTAAAAGATAAGTGTAGGCCTAACGTGTTTGATATTGAAGACATTGGAAAAGGTTGTTCAGTTTTTTGTTTCATAGTTTTTTTAATGTCCATTATATGATGGACAAGGATGGTTTTGCACATAACATAGTAAAAACATGTAATCTCATTTTGTTTTCTCATTGGTACTTTTCTTAGTTTGTTGATTTGGTTATTGAGTAGGTAAAAGAAGGGCAAAAGTAGCCAGACCAAGGAATTGCACTGTGTGCAGAGAATGCATCAGAGGGGGCAAAGAATGGGAAGATCGTGTTTCTTTACGTCGGGTTAAAAATCATTTCATATGTAAGTACCATATAGTCTACTGAATTCACTGGACTAGATCTTCAAACTTCTCTGAAATCTTAACTTAAAAAATTAAATGACTTGTGTGTGTAGTTACTATTGAATCAACGGGAGCATTACCCCCTGAAGTGCTATTTGCTGAAGCTGTGAAGATTTTGGAAGATAAATGTCAAAGTGTGATTAGTGAGCTTTCTTGATTCTTTCTTTTTTGCTACGTCTTAATCTTAAATTCAATAAAGTGGATTAATGTGATCCATGATCAGTTCTTTTATGATTCAATTCTTTACAACTCTTTGCAATAAATTAAAGCTCTTTCTTTACTCATAGATACACATTTATCTATCCCATTTCTTGTGTAATTTCACATTGTTTTGGTAAATAATATATCAGTTTTGGGTAATTGTAATTTCTCTCTTTTATCTTGCTTTAAGTGCATAGTAATTGTCACACTAAAACTATATATTACTCAATTATTTCTAGTTGATAATTGACATTCAATGAACAATAGTCTTTGCAATTGATCAAAAAATAAATGGGTGACCACTTTCTTCTCATCACTCACTAAATCACTAACAAATCCATGTCGGTTTGTACTTTCCATGAAGGTGCAGTGCAACCTGCCTTTTTATTCCACAGAAAAAAGTTTGAGCACTTGTTCCACTTGCCTAAGTTATTTTTTTCATATGTATTCTCACAAATTAATTATTTTAACAAATTTTATGATTTTTATTTGAGTTTTAAACACCAAGTTGGTAGTTTTTTGAAATAAACTAATCCAACCATGTTATAAACGCATGGTGCAGTTTTTAAAAAAGAACTTGTCGGTCAGATAAGTTATACATCATTTTTTTTTTCTCCTTGTCTCATTCTCTCTGAATCACATTCTAATCGCATCCTTTAGTAAATAAAGAAATCACCATCTTAAACATTTGTTTCATACGTAATTAATAACCTTGTGCTTGCAAAGAGTTGAGTTCATCACGTGGTTATATTTCTAGTAGAAGGGTTGTTAAATCTTAGATTTTATAATTGATAGGTAATCTCAAGTTAGATACTGCTAAAAACGGCTTATTATGTTCCTTTTAGATATTTGACATTTTGTTAAACGGTGAAACTAAATAATATCTATTGTGATTTGATTTAGATTTGATGTACAGTTTTTATTTTGAAAATAATAAAGATATATGCATATTAAAAAAATATATAAAAAATATTAAAAACAGAATAAATATAAGATTGTTATTTTGTGAATCTAAATTAAAATTATATTTATTAGACATTGTTAAAATAAAAAATAAAAAATTGTTATTATCATAAAAACATTATTTTGTATAGATTAGACAATTTATTAATAAATACGATAAAATATCATAAAGCATCCAATAAAAAACATAATTCAAATTAAAGTATACATACATGGTAGGTCCATCGAAATAAGGCACATTCACAAAGAGTGGAAGCAACCCATGATGAATTAAAAAACTAAATTGATGTGTCTTTAACTTTTTCTAAGGCTAAACTAACTTCATTTAATTATTTTTGAAGCCAATATCATATTAGAATTTAGAAACAAAATAGCACAATAGCTTGTTTCATTTTTGAACCAGCCAAAGCACAATGGCAGCCTTGAGTATTAAATGAGGTGATTCCCCACTTTTGACAAATAAGTGAGTGACTTACACAATTTTTTGTTATTGGAGCATCTTACGCGTCGAAAAGCTAAAAATTGTGGTGACTAGTGTGTCACTTTGCCATTATCTATCCTTTTCTCATTCTTCTCTCTTCTTTCTTTCAAAATTCTCTCTTCCTCCATTAATCAACCTCTCTATACCATTCTCCATTAACAAACTTTAAGCAAAAGGCAAAGGTTACCCTATATTTCTAATCCCATTTCAGTGCTGTGTTTTCTTACCATTCAGAAAAGTTGTGACTGTCTTTAACTTTAATTCCTTTATCTAATTCTTAGATCTTTTTTCAAAGATATTCTAAAAGCAACTCCCTAACTTTTGGTTTTTATATAGAATTTGCCAAGGGAAAGATACCCAAAAAGAAAACACTTGTAGGAAACCAGAATCATAAAATTGCATAAGAGATAAGATTATTTCTTTGTGGCTTATAGATATCAACTTTCATTCGGGTACCCTTTTTAAATTTTGTACAATATATAGCAGAAAAGTGTGACCCAAAATTAGGTCTACCTTAAATTTTGCACATTCAGTTTGAAGAGGCAATCTTCGTTACACAAAATGGTGACAAGTGACAGAAAATTCAGAAGTTTGGGATGCTTTGAATATTGTTATCCAAAGACAAACACGTGAAGCCACATCTCTGACTGAGCATGTGATGGCCATATGAGTTAAAACCAATACGCAGAAGCAAAGGGAAAAAAAGAAGTCAGAAAGATGAAACACATGGGAGAGTAACGTGTGCTCATAACTTTGTTTTAAGTTTATATATTAATGATTCTTCTTTTCTAATTACGATATTATTCGGATGTTAATTCACTCGTTAGGGATGCGAAAAAATTTGATTTTTTTTTATCTGATCCACTTTTACTCTAAATCAATCCATTTTTAAATTCATTTTATTGAATTTAGATTTTAATTTGATCTACATTTTATATATTTTTTAGAGTGGATATCCAATATCTAAATACAGATTTTCAAATATGGATAATCTAAAAATTTAATCAAAATTTTCAATTTAAATTAAGTTAGGCTAAAGGTCGAAAGTTGAGACAGGTCGAAAATTGAGACACGTCGACCCTGACTGGGATTCAGCCGAGTTGACCCTGGTCAAAATTCAACTAAGTCAGTCTTGATTGAAGATTGGCCGAATTTCGTCGAGTCGGTCTCGGCTAAAATTCGGTCGATTCGACCCCAATCAAGATTCAATTGAATTCAGTCGAGTTGACTACAACCAAAAATTGGCCAAATTCGACCCTAATCATTTTGGCGAATTCAGCCGAATTGGCCTCGACTAAAATTTGGCTGAACAAGGTCGAGTTGACCTCAGATGAAATTCTACCAAGTCGACCCCGACGAAAATTTGACCGAGTCGACCTCGGCCAAATCAACCTCGCCCCAAATTTAGGTGTATTTGGATCTTGAAGAAATTTGGATGTATACGACCAAGTCGACTGCGATCGAAATTTGGTCGTATTTGGCCAAGTTTGCCCCAATAAAAATTCAACCGAATTTAGTTGAGTCGGCCCTAGCCAAAATTTGATAGAGCTGATAATAGTCCAACTTTGGCCATATTCGGTCGAGTCGAGCTTGGCCAAAAGTTGGCTGAGTCCACGGTGATCAAAATTTGGTCGTATTCGGTCAAGTCAACCCTGACCCAAATTCGACTGAATTTAGTCGAGTTGACCCCAGCCAATATTTGTGCGAATTGATGCAAGTTGGTCTTGCAAAAATTTGGCGAAGTCGACTCTGGTCCAAATTTTGCCATATTGGGCGAAGTCGACCCATAATCGAAATTTGGTCATATTCGACCAAGTCGGCCCTTGAAGAAATTTGGCTATATTCGGCCAGATTTGACATAGTCAGTCACAATGAAATTGGGTTGTATTCGGTCAAGTCAGCCTCGACTGAAATTTGGCCATATTTGGGCAAGTTGATCCTAACCAAAATTCAGTTGAGTCGGCTCTGATCGAAATTCTGCCAAATTCATTTGTGTTAGGCCCAACGATACAAGCTTTAGAGAATTCAGTTTAAATTTTTTTTATAAAAAATAGATTCTTGATTTTGATCTAGATCCAAATATTTGGACATGGATTTAAATCTTTATCCAAATATCTGGATCTGGATTTTAAAAAAAATTATTCAAATTAGTTTTGTAGAAAAAATGGATTTGGTCCAAAATATGATCCAATTATTTGGATCTAAAATGGATATGGATTGGATCTTTAAAAATCCGATCCATGATCACCCCCTAACTTATATATATATATATATATATATATATATATATATATATATATATATATATATATATATATATATATATATATATATATATTGACTTGTAGGGATGGTAACACGGGATAGTTAGTCCTGCATAACCAGCGGTATGCATGGGCAACGACAGACTGACCCACATTTGACCTGCATAGTTCGTATAGACTTAAATTTCCAAAGTCGAGCAACACTAGTACAACATGTTGTGTGTATTTTTTCTAAGTAACTCGTTCATTTTCGTTTCTTCTCCGGTCCATCCAAAATTAACTTGTTCATTCACGTCCAGCCCATTCAAAAGTGGCTTCCTCGTTCACATTTATTCCCTTGTTTCATTCTAGTTCAATGACATTTCGATTTTCAATAGACTTGTATTTAAAAATTAAAAATGGTAAAATTATGAATATTACTTATTTAAAAAATTAACTTATAGAAATTATTATTTTTTAATTTAATTAAGTAAAAATAAATTTATTAAATTTCTTATGCGGACTACAAATGTTATGCAAGACAAGTCAAAAAAAATTAGCCTACTTTCTTTAATCAAAATCTGACTTACATTCTGCGAACTAAATGCAGAATAGAACAAAATATACAAGCATTAACATCAAATAAAATTTGTTTCCATTTATCTATTATAATTAAACTCCATCTCGAAAAATTGTAAATAATTCTAATAATGATTTTTTAATAATTATTTTTGTTGTTGAGAATATTAAATTAATTAGAGATAAGATTAAAGTATAACTATATCTATCTTAAAAAATGATTTTATAATGATGAAAGAGACTTAATCTCATTTTTCTAATATAAATTATAAAATATAATAAACATTAAATTTTTTATTTTATAGTTGTAAATGGTTGGACCAAAGTCAAGTGTGTGGCACAAAAGTTGGGGTTATTGGTTGGGTATAGCCATAGCTTCATAGCCATTAATGAGTTTGTTTCAACTTTCAAACTCTTTATTAATATATTGTGTGACTTTGACATTGTAAACTTTTTGATATCATATAGAAATGTAGAATTGTGTGTAACAACCTTTGTTAATTGATGTGATGCACTAGCTAACTATAGGTACCTATTCAAATATGATACTTCTTGTCTCAATGGAATTGCTTCTTTTAAAAGTATTTACACACTTGTTTACTTAATGTTTCTTCAGAATTTGAATTGAATAGGTCAAATCATGTGATGTTATTTTTGATAATTATGTATATTAAATTTTAGAACATTGATAGATTTAGTACTTAATGACATAAAAGTTAGGCATGTTATCTAATAACAAATTATTAAGTTTATTAAATTTTAGAATGATGTTCTTAAAAATTATATTAACGGTGATTTACAATCATATAATAGTCACTGCTAAAAATTCTCATATTTCATATAATTTTTCTTGCAAATTTGTTAAGAAAATTTGTAAGATTTTTTTTTCTATCATTTTTTTTTAAGAATTTTAATTAATAGGTAATTTTTTTTGGGTAATCATTTTCTATAAAATTATAAAATTTGTAAATATTTTCTACAAATTTGTTGCTAAAAGTGTTTTATATAAAATATTTTGCAAGAAAATTAGTAATAATTTTTTGCAAAATTTTTTTTACAATAAAATTTATAAGTATTTTTTATGAAAAAAATTTCAAAACAAAATTGGTATGAAATATTAGTTTTTTTTAGTAGTTTATATAAAAGGTTTTTATAATTTGGTTTATATGAATTATAGTGATTTATGTTTTCTAATTTGTATGCTAAAAATGTTATTCTATAATAATTAATTATATCGAAAACAAAAGTTAGGCATTATAGAAAACTCGTACATCTCGTGAAAGTTTACATTTATTTTTAAAACTATAAAAGCTTGTGTTTCTTGGTATTTATTTGCACCACCAGAATTCTATGTATTACATTATTACTGCTTCATATATATCATTTTATTTTATTTTTTTCAAATTTCTTCAGCTTATAATAATTATGTACGTGTGTGATTCACGAGTTCCAATATGTTCCATAAATTATTCTTGCGTTGGAATCTTTATATAAATAACCATTGTTATTAATTTCTACTTTTAAAAGTTAAAGGAAATAGTTAATATTGTTATAGGAAAGAGTCAACATTATTCCCAATGATTTACCTCAAAATCTTGCATATATTCTATCAACCACTATCTAGAAGTTAGTTATAGAATTTAGGGTTAAACCTCATGTTGCTTATGTTTAATTAAAAGGTGTTTGAAAAAAATTTTGCATAAGTAATTTTAAAAGACAAAAATTATAAAATTTATTTTTTCAGGAGATAAAACTAGTTTTATAGAAATTTGTTTTACAAATTAGTTTATGTATAAACTAGTTCTAACATGTTATTTATTTTTATTTCAAACACATTGTGAATTTTTTAAATAAAGTTATGTTAGGTATACCGTAAAAAACACCTTATGAAATTATAAATAAGTTTAGTTATAATAAAGATTTAAATATGTTTCTTTTATTTAAAACCAAATTTAAAACACCTATGTTTTGATAATAACCAATGGTATATTATTGAAATTTTCACATCATTTACGATATATATATATATATATATATATATATATATATATATATATATATATATATATATATATATATATATAATTGATTGATGTAAAAATCTCTTCTTATAAATAATTTTTTAAGCTTAAATTGAGCTTAAAATTTAAATATTTTGATGTCAGAATTATTCTTTATTGGATATATTATATTAATCGTTATCAAGCTCCTATTTGATCATCGTTAATGTCTAGTCCAATATTCAATATATATGTTTTGACGAGGGAGTGTATTAAAAATTTCACATCATAATTTATAATATATAAGTGAGATAAAATATATTACTTTACAAATTAGTTTTATAAAATTAAAACAAATTTAAAATTCACTGATATACTTTAATAAAATCGTCGGGTATATATGGTAGACACTAAAAAAGTTTAATATATAGTCTCACAAAATATTATGTTATCTTAACATCTAATTAAAGAGACATTGTGTATTTAAGGGTTAAATATGTTTTTGTTCCCTTAACTTTTAGTGAATTTTGGAATTAGTTTATTTAAAAACTTTTGACCAATTTAGTCATTCATCTTTCGAAATGTATGAATTTAGTTATTTTAATCAAATTTTATTAAATTTATTTGACAATTCAAGTGCATTTCATCATAGAATTTAACTTAACATTAAAGCAAACATGTGTCAAACAGTATAAACAACTTAATTACGAAATGCGTACGAAATATCAAATAAATCTACCAAAATTTGATTAAAATGATTAAACTCATGTATTTCAAAAGATGAAACACTAAATTGGTCTAAAGTCTCGAAATGAATTAATTCCAAATTCACTGAAAGTTAAGGGACCAAAAACATATTTCACCCTATATTTAAATAATAAAAATGACTTCATATATGTTTATTATAAGTGATAAGTAATACTAACAATATTTATAATTATTTTAATTAATTGAAATTTATACAATTAATGAATAATAAGTATATCTAACTTAGTTTATGATGAACTAATGCACAAATTATGCTATTAATCAGTGGCGGAGCTCTTTAGGAGTTGGTGAGCAAATAATTTTCAATTTTTTTATTTTTTTATTTTTTTTTAAATTACATGTTTAAATTTTTTTAATTTATATATATATTATTAAATTTTTTAAATGATGTTTATCTTTTTAAGTTAGGTAATAATATATTAAAAATTTAATAAAAATTAAGTTATGAATTTTTTTTAAAGTATAATATTTAATGTTAATAAATAATAAAATATAAAATTAAATATAATAAAGAAAAAAAATTATTAAGATATTTTTCATTTTCTCTCTTCTGAGTTTTTCATATGTTGTACTCATCTCTCACTTTTACCTAATTATTTTTATTACTCAAAAAAAAAATTAAACAGAAACTCATTATTTTTATCCTCATTTTTTAATCTTTTCTTTCATCTATAAAGAAAAAAGAAGGTAATTTTCTCTTGTCTCACTTGGTAATGAAATAGTTGTTTAATATTTAGTACTATTTTTTATCTTATGACATTTTGTATATTATTTATTTTTTATGAATATAGAAGAGTAAGTAATGTATTGTGTGATTTTTTATAGACAATTTTTAAGTGTACTTGATTATCATAATTTTTTATAGTAGTTATGTCTCTTAATGTTTGATTAGATTATGATAAAAAAATTAGTATTAAATTTGTTTTTTAAATAGGTATATTGATGAAAAATAAAAGAATAAATTCATTTTTTTAAATTGATAAAAGAAAAGTGAAGATCAAAAAGGACAATATCATTATTCATCGCATAACAATGAAATGAAATGCTTGTGATGACTTTTGAATCGATATGTGCACATTAATAAAAGGCAAAATGAATATTTTGTAGATAATATGGTTATTTATATAAGAAAAATAATAGCTGAAAAATGTAGTTATAAGTTCTAGAATATAAAAAAAATGATAGATAATCTTTAGATAGGTGCAATTTCTTTTATAGTTATAACTACACTAAATTATATATTTATTTTTATTGAATTAGTAACAGTAATATTAAATATATAAATTTTAAGTATATTATTTTGGCTCCTCCAGAAATTTTAGTCAAGATCCATCACTGCTATTAATATTTTCTTCTATTAGATACCTTATCTTTTTAAATAACTTTATAAAAGATTTTTTTGATATAGCTTACAAAATCATCACATGGCCCTCGTACAACTTCATATAAAGCTTTTGAAAAAAAGGTTTTCCAAAAATATTTTTAAAATTCTATTCAAACCTTTATTTTCTAAAATTATTATTTTTTACAAGGATATATGTTGCCAGTTTCTTTATAAAGTTTTAAATGTTATAGCCATATATTTTTCCCGTTCTTCTCGTACGACACTTTTCCCTTTAAAATTTGAAAGGAAAAATTAATATTTAGAAGAAGAAAAGAACAGAAAATAATTTTAAAACCAAAGTTTTCTATTGGAAAAGATTTCGTGTTTTGGTTGTTATATTACTTAGGTTTTATACTACAATATGCAAGTACATTTTTATTCACATTAAGAAAACTAATATTTCTTAACCATTAATATTTATCATACTATTAAAAATTTCGGGTACATGTTCAAACAAATCAAACCCTAACTAATGAAAGATAATTTCTAACCACTCATATTTACTATTCAATTAACTTAATTGTAATTATTAATATTAATAAAGTTGACGATATCGTAGTACAAAAATATTATATTAAAATTTTGCTTAGTGTTTACTCTTTTCACACGTTTAACGGTTGAGTCTTCTTAAGGATATATTGGAGAGTTATACATAAAGTCATAAATTTAAAATATAAATTTTATAAGACATTTTTACAGTAAAATATTGATATAACATTAAACTTTTAAATACATTAAGTATACAAAATTATTTATTGATTATAAATTTCAACTATACAAAAAGCATTCAACTAACTGTGTAAGAAAACCTAAATATTAAATTACTATTTAAATTATAAACTAACATAATGTAAAAAGATTAACACTACAAGAAAAATTTTAAATAATGACACAAAAAATATGTTTAGAGACTAATTTTTTATTAGAAACAAATTCTTTTGATAGTCAAAATCTTAATAACTAATATTAGTGACCAATTCAAATACTAATTTACGATAAAAATTATTTTAGTTACCAATCATTTTTAATTTATAAATTAATATCTAAATTGGTCATTATAGTAACTAATTATTTTAAATTACTAAAATTGATAATTATTTAGAATTTTTTTTAGTGTATATTAGTAATTCTGTTTTTTTTTTCATGAATATATATCAAATCTATGAACATGTTACTCAATTAACACATTGATAAAGATATGGTGTAGTTTTGATCATTGCATATGGTATGGTTGAGCTATGAATGAAATTTGACATTTGAGGTTGTGACATTGATTTGGCATAGGTGGAAGAGTGTTGGCCACAAAAGAAAAAGAAAAATGGTCACAATCTTGGTGATATGATAATAGAAGTGTGTTTGAGATGAATAAGAAAGATGGTTAAGGTTGTCACTTCGGTGGACACATGTCACACCTTCATGTTCTTTCCAATTCATTACTACTAACTAATAACAACACCTTTTAAATACTTCTTTACATTTATTTTTATATAACTTTTTTCTTTTCAATTTATAGAAACTTGGTTATATTTTTGGCCTCTATACTTTAACTGTTCTCTTGATTTTGATTTTTAATTACGGAGATTTTGTTCTTGTAGTTTTAAAATCATTCGGATAGTTGAAGTTCATCATCCAACAATTAATAAAAATGTTAAGAGATGCAATTCATTATCGTATATGCTTACCAAGGAGAATATAGCACAAAAGAAAAATCGACATTTGGCATTTTTTATATGTTTTATTTAAATGTTTAATGTATTTTTTCTTATAAATAAAAAATATGTTACATTTTTGTTTTTTTTTAATATTTTAGATAAAAAAATTAAAAGGAAAAACCAAGGTTAAGCAATTGATTTTTTTTAAGAAAGTTAAATATAAATGCTTAAAACTATGAAAATACAAAAACCGAAGTATACTAAAAATAAACCATTGTTTATATAGTTAAAAAAAATACTATTTATATACTTAATAGTATTTAATAGAGTATAAACATAAATGTGATTACGCATAGTTTAAAAACAAAAAATTAAATTTGTGTGTCAAAACATAGTTATATTCTTTTTGTCAATAGATTATTTATCATTGTTAGAGGTCAGTGTGAATGACAGTGGGTTGTTTGACAAAAATTATTTACTTGCCAAAATTTATTGAGTTACATATAAGATAGATTTGAAGATGACATGTATATTTTTCATAGCCTTAACAAAAAATCTCGTCTGAGTCGGTTTTAACCATCGGTTATGATACCACTTATTAGGTCTATAGAGAAAGAGAAAGTTTTATTGAGGAGATATAACATCAATAAGACCTCAGTCCAATCATATAAGACAGTCACCACTCTCAACCCAAAACCTTAAGACAATGAATTTATGAGTCTTTATACTTATATAGTGCTATACTTTTTTATTTATAGTTAATGTGAAACTTAAACTCATACTTAAATTTCTACAAATTTTGGTATACATTATAATAAGTGTTCGAGGGGTACATTTATATTTAGTTGAGGATATTTCTTGAACAATCAGTTTAAGAGATGAACGATTTTTTATAAGGTTTGTTAAAGACTTTGTTGGTTTGGTTGGACATTTGATGTAATTCAAATATAACAAAAAAATTCCATTTATTATGGCATGACTATATATAAATTTTTTTACGGAACAAAATGTAGAACTATATGTCAGTATCTTAGTTACAAATTTTAACTAGTAATTTTGAGAAATTAAAACAATATATTTAAAATTTATATATTTTATCATTGTTACAAATATAACAGAAAAAAAAACAACTTAATATAATTTTTTGTTATAATTTTAAAATATTAATTCATCATACTCATTTTTATCATGATCTTTTAAGATGTCTTGAATATTTTTTACATCATTTTTGTAATGTGAAATTATTAGTGTCATTTTTATTCTTTAATTTTAAATATTTATAAGGATTATTTTATTAGGACGATATCAATAAATAAATAAATAAACTTTATGTTGATACTGTAATTACGATGATTCAAAATAACATGTTCTTACAAAGATGTCCTCGTGAGAGTGTTTACAAAAATACTTCGACGCTCAAGTTAGTTACTGCAACAAATATAGGTGATCGTAATAAAATGAGATTTGTTTCTTACCTTGTGAACAATACTACAATAAATATTCACTTAAGTCCGCATTTTGATTTGGAGAGTTAGATGCGGACTTATGAAATTTTATATGTCATATAATTATAATATAAAATATTAGAAGTCATATATTTATAGTATGAAATATGAAGTTATAGAAATATATGAAGTTATATGAAGTTATAGAAATATATGATAGATGATATATGATAGATAAAATAGATATGTTATATAGAAAAACTTGTAATTTTTTTTATTCATATACTCTTTATATATATATATATATATATATAATGTAACAGAGTATGAAATATAAAATATTTCTAATTATAAAATAATAACTAATTTTTAAAATTGAAAGATATTTTAAAAAATAGAAATATTTTCTAAAAACTAATTTAAATACAAAATATTAAGTAAATATTTTTAATAATGAGTCATATAATAAATTCTATATTTTCTGAAAAATCAATTTGCCTTATTATTGCAAATGATGAGCAATCAAGAAGATACGAAATGCAAAGGTCAAAGTTCACATTTGAATGATCGTCAATGCTTGGAGATTATTGTTTTGTTGAAGCAATCTAAACCGCAGTCCATGTGAGATTTGTTTATCGGATCACTTAAATCAAGTTAAGGTGCGTTCTTTTCCTTTTGTTGTATTTTACAAAATGGTCAATCAACAATCACACATGAACAAATAAAAAATAGTTGTCAAATAATTTTACGTGATTTTTTTTTTCTGAAAATAAAGTCACAAAATTATTGATCGAAGAATTTTCCATTTTCAAATGCAGATTTAGACAGGATGTGGACTTAAATAAGTACGGACATAAGGGAATGTTTACTGTATTTATACTACCTAGATGAGCCTAGACTGTTGGCCTTGAATTATGCAAGACTATGTGGTTTTAGATTTTGCTTAACATACTTACTTACCCTTAATTGTTCTATGACTTGGCCTTTTGCTTAGGTGAATCCACATTGCAATGACATATGTGTCTACCCTTTGATCTATGTCGAAATGTCCTCTACCCTTAAGTTGTAGAGATGATTTCAACCTTATACATATATAACCTATCAAAGTTCAAAAATTATCTAAAATCACTTGTGAAATTTGATATAAGAGGGAGTGAAAGAATGAATTTGAATACATTAAAAGACAAAGTATGTGTGTGTTTTTTTTAAAGTAATTTAAAGATGAGATTTAAAATACAGCCTAAGAATTCCTGTATCATCACTTCTTCAAAGAATATAGTGAAAAAAGTTCAAGAAAATATTTGTTATTCAAAATATTTAAATATTTTGTGAATTTTAGATATAATATGTTAATTGATAACAAAAGAAATTTTGTCCTACTTAATTCAATCACATTGTAATAATCTTAATGAAATAGTTCAAATTTAATTTAAGTCTGAACTAAACAAATTATATACTCCTTATTGTATCTGCAACTGAGTTTATAATTTTCTATAATTTTCATATTTAACAATAAGCAATATAATTCCTGCATTGGTGAACTTGAAACAGTAGAAAGATTGGTAAAAGAGCCAATGAGGTGAATTCAAATTCAAAGAATAATACAGGTCAATATACATTGACATGTTTAATTTATTTTTAAAACATTTATGAAATTGATAGAAATAAGTGATTTAATAATTTTTATATGTAACATCAGCTAAACACATTAAATATTCTTCAAAAGTGTCATATGAAAAATAAATGAGAATGAGGTGCACGATTTATTTAATTAAGAAAAAAATTTCCTCATGCAAAATTATTAAGGCCTTAAAAAATTACAGTCAAATTCATCGATTTAATTTTAATTACATCTTGTTTCACACACATTTTCCTAACTTAATAAATAAGATTTGATTTCAATCATGAATTTTTTGAATGATTAAGTTCGTGGATTAACTCATTCAATATTATTTAATCTTAATCAATACTCTCTCATCCAGAGAATAAACAATTATTTTGAATATTTACAACTTATTGTTCATATCGAAATAGTATTATCTCTTATAAAATAATATATGAAATTCAGATGAGAATATTATATCACATCCTACAATTATCCAGTGCCAAATTATATTTAAAAAAATCATCGTATTTTTATTTATTTATTTTTTTGTATTTCTTTTCCTCTTCATTTATTTATTATTTTCATCACATGATTTATCATAGTTATATATATTTTTTATTATTTTTCATCATTTGATTTATTAAATATGTATGAATTTTCTTTGTCTATGTTTCTTCAAAAAATTTTAAACAGTTTATAACTATAATAGTCCCCACTAATATGGACAGGTCAAGTAATTAAATATTATTAGTTTTTTTATTATAACATTAAAATTAATTAAACCGTAGACCTATAACGAAAACCTAATAATTTATTTCCGTTACTCTTCCTTTTACCCCCAAATTTGAACCACAAATTTGAAAATTTGAGGTCTACCTCAAATTATTATTTTAGTATTCTTCTCAATTCCAAAAAAGTTTTGTAATATAAAGCGAGAAGTTATTCGGAAAGAAAATTATTTTTAATTTGGGCAACAATTTCAAAAATCCCCATCTTTCGGTTCTTGGTGATTTGATTTTAACAGTTTTGTCACTTTTTTCTTTGTTTTGTTGACCCCTCACTTCCTTTCCTACATAGGAAGCTGCAACAATACATACATAGTACAAACTCACCTCCAAGTTCCATGCTTTTGTGCTCTGCACAGGGGCAAGAGCAGGTGGACAAAAAAAGCTATAATTTTTAGAGGGATCACAACCCTCACTTCTGCCAAACCAAACCCACTTTTTCTGTTTTCAAGCCACGATTGGTAAATCAGTATAAATTTTTTGTGGGGGTAGCAATAATTATACCTTCTTGGGGGGTGTCTTAAAAGGATCTGGTGTTGGAAGATTTTCCTTGCAGCAACTTTGGATTGGCTTCTGAATTTTGGTTTTGCAGTGCTCAGAGCTGAACAAGAATATGGGTGGTGGAAATCAAGAGGCTGTTAAGCAGTTGCAGTCCATGATTGAAAATGGTGTGCATCAATTGCTTCAAACTCTGATTACATTCTTCTGTGATCTTTTCTCATCACTCACAGATGTTCCTTTTTTTTTTTTTTTTTTTTTTTTGTTTTTTTT
>Ga0209589_1006209_pt1 | contig 19901 bp, 20 predicted proteins | sample CowpeawhiteBW_FD_187525 | JGI IMG/M metagenome (GOLD analysis project Ga0209589, IMG submission 187525) | Root nodule microbial communities of legume samples collected from California USA - Cow pea white BW (SPAdes) (version 2) | ecosystem: Host-associated > Plants > Roots > Nodule | place: USA... | reverse complement strand
CAAAGAAAAAAAAAACCAAAACTAACATTTATTTAACACTTCAACCACAAATCATAACTAAACCAAAAAACATAATCGAAAAACCATTGGAGCTTTCAAGATAAACAAAAAAAAACAAAAAAAAACAAAAAAAAGAACTAAATAAACATGGAAATTGTAAAAAGTAACCTGATTTTCATAGGACCGTCACAAACTCTAATTACAATCTGACAATCTAACACCTTGGCTGCAGCTTGGATACAAGTTTCAAACTTTCATCCCCAAAATTCATACCAAGCACCAACCAAAGCTTATCTAAACAAAATATAGCAAACCCCTAAGTTCAATACAAAAGCATAAAATAAATGATGATTAAATAAGTAAAACTATACCAAATTGAACCAACACTGACATTACAAATCCAAAAAGAAACCCAAAAAATATAACCTTTGATGCTTACCTCTGCAGACCCAGAAGAAACTCAACCCAATTAAAAACTAAGAATGGTAAGGATGGGTATTTGTCAGAACAAAGAAGAAGAAGAAACTCAAACCAAAATCTAAAAATACATAATGAAGAGTTAAAACGAAAACTAAGAATGATAAGGATGACTATATTTCAGAACAAAGCCGAAGAAGAATTAATTTGGATGTTATTATTACACACATACAAAAAAAAAACTTCTTTCAGAATGAAGAGACAAAAACCAAATCACGAAACCTTAACCTTTGATGAAGAAGATGTAAAGGAAGAACCTTAGATGATAAAGAAGAATAAGGCCTTCGATGAAGAAGAGGAAAAAGAAAACAAAATTTATGAAATGACAAAAATTGTAAAAAGCACACTAATAGAAAACAAAATTGTGAAATGACAAAAAAAAAAGGACAGTTGTCAAATATTTAGATATGGATATTTATGAAATATCCTAGCAATTTGGTTTCTTAGTTTTAAAGTAGACTAGGAATTTTCTTCATGTGTTCAGATTTGTATAGGTTTTCTTGGCAATTTTTATTCATTTTTACTTCCTATATTCAAAAATATTGTATATGCTTTTTAGAATGTTATTTCATCTGCTTTACATGGGTTTGGTCTCTAACTTTTTATTTTTACTTTTGTTTAATAAAGTTTTATTTGATGACAAATAATAAATGTATTTTAATGTATCATAAGCAAATATATCAAACTATAATTATTTTTAACATGGTTTTATAAAAAATAGAGAGGAGGAACTACACTTTAAACTATAATTGTGCATGAAAAGGATTACTCTAGAATGGTTTTTGATTTTCAGGCTTGCAGGAGCAACATTTTCCTTCCACATCAAATAAAACATTGAAGGTTGTAATGACATCAATGATGCCAAAGTGAATTCATAAGATGTAACAACAATTATGGAAATGATAATGAGAGAACACCATTAGGGGAACAACTATTAATGACAAAGGTTAGTGTATGATTATACACTACAAAGAAAACTTATAAATAGTGACCAATTTTTGTAACCAATAATTATTAGTTACTATAGTGACCAATTTAGATATCAATCTACAAAACTAAAAGTTATTGATTACTAAAATAGTCACTATTATAAATAAAAAATTATAATTGGGTCACTCAATTGGTCTTTAAATTAGCTATCAAAGAAAATTGGTCACTTAAAATTAGCTACCTAGGTTTTGACTACCAAAATGAATTAGTTTCTAAATTACACTAGTGTAGTAAGGACTTTTGGCACCGATTGTTTTTGGTATTTTGCCCTGGTTCCAGAACCGAGGCATATTAGGGCAAGATCAAAAGGACATGACTTTTGGCCTCAGGTGTGCGAACCAAAGCCAAAGCACAATCTGCAGTTTTCGAACCCTAGCGACCATCTTCTTCCCGCTGCCGCCACATACAGATTTATCGACCACCGCAGCCTCGCACCAGTCCATTCAACCACCATGGAATCAACCAACCTACAGTAGAACACGAACGACAATAGCATTGTAGACGCGAATATTGCGACACACCACCTCTGCAACACGAGCATATTGAAAATCATCGTCGCAAGAACGAATGTGTCAGCGCCTGCATCGCGAGTTCAGCCTCACTGCAAGCTACCATTGAAATCACTTGCACCTTGAAACATCATCTTGATACTCATAGAAACCTTAATCGCGCCACCAAGCACCTACAATGAGCAAAATGCGCAACACGTTGTGGTGGCTCTGAATAGCGCAACAGAGGTTTGATTTGGGGATGAAGAGAAACAGTGTTGCGATTCACGATTTGGGGACCTAAATCAGGCATATGGCCTCGGTTCAATTAATAACCGATGCCTAAAGTGCATACTGCCTCAGTCCTATTCCACCCAAGGCCAAAAACTCAGATATATGGCCTCAGTTCAATTAGTAACTGAGGCCTAAAGTGCATACTGCCTCGATCCTATTCCACCCGAGACCAAAAACTTTGCTGCCAATGGCATTTTTGAAATTTTGAAGAAATCTGATGCCTTATAGGCTTCGATTGCCTTTTAACCGAGGCAGAAAAGTCCCTATAGGCTTCGGTTGACTTTTGACCCGAGGCAAAAAAGTTCAAAAAATTGCAAAAATACCACCGCGTCCTTATAGGCTTCGGTTCTGCAATAACCGAGGCCTATAAGCCAATGTGATGAGTTCAAATTTTTGCCCTCATTTAATATTTAAATTTTGGGATTTAATTGAATTTTCTGTGCTTAAAGATTGATTTAATTAGGATTTGTGATTATTGGATTTATTGAGTAAGTTTGGTAAAAGTGGCGTAAAAAGTGATTTTAGTTGCATAAAATATTATTGGATATTCTAACGTTTGTTAATGCAGCTGGAATTTGTTTTTGGTCAATTAATAGTGTGATTTTGAAATATTCAAAGTTACAAAATAAGTCCAAAATCAAGAAATTCTGGAAAAGAATAAATCAGGAGCTTGATGCACCCTCAGATTTTATTTGCACACTCCTTCTAAAGTGGACCACCAAAAACTCTGTTCTGCACCCCTAGTTTTCACTAAGTTGCACCCCTCTTACCACTTAAACTCCACTCAACCAGATTATGCCATGTGGCAATCCCCACCTTTTAAATCAGGCCAACCATAAGTTGACACGTGTCATAATCCTCCACTCACCAAATTAACCAATCAGATCTTGCCACGTCATCATCTCCTCCATCTCACTCATGAAACCCTAACCCTAATTTCAGCCACCATGACCATCCTCCACACAGCCGTCGCCGCCAATCTCGCCGGCCACCGCACCTGCAACCTCCATTACAGAAGCAAACTTCCATTTCCACGCGAGCAACCATGCTGCAGCAGCAACTCTACCATCCATGGAAGCCACCCCGAGTTCTTATTCCCGCGAGCGTTCATCACCTCTGCAGCACCGCGCCGCCTCCATCTTCTCCGCACCGCGCCTGCACCTGCTCCATTTCCGCAGCCACCGCCGCAGATCGAACCAGACACAGCAACGTCCAGCACCGTAGTAGCGCACCGCACCTCTTCGTTCACGTCGGAAACAGCACCGCAACACCACCACTGCACCTGCAACGTGCAACCAGCGTGACCAGTCACGACCACCATAGATTCTCGCGCAACCACCGTTCCTACAATCTCCACCGCGAGCTTTCCCGCAACCACGAACCTGCACCAGTTTGCGTCAACCATTGCAGACGCGAGACAGCTTCATCTTCTCTGCACCAGATCCGCGTCTAACTATGGCAGCACCACCAGTCACGGTTGCGCTTCATCCCTGCACTAGCACGCACCAGATCGGAGAAGAAGAACCACTGCATCTGCAACCATCCCCGGCAACGGCGCCAAATTTGATATCGTTGTCGTTAGGCGATCAAATTTTTCACTACTAACTGGCAATACTGAAGTTGCTAAAGTAGTGGTAATTTGATTGCCTAACGACAACGATATCACCTGCCCCACCCCGTTGACATTCCTAATCCATACCAACTTCTTAATGATCTTGTGTTGATTGTAGTGAGCATTTTTCATTTTGATGTAGGGACCGATTAGTAATTGGGTATATGATTTCATGTGGTTTGGTGGGACAATAAATGTGGTTTATGGTCGTATGAGGGTAGATACTAATGTAGGGCATCATAGTGAGATGCTGGTGGAGGAGAGTATTGTATGGGTTGTGGTTGTGTGGATGAAGATGAAAACATTTTAAATGTTACATATACCTTGGGTCTAGTTTGGAGTTCAATTGAGTCATAGGTCCAAAAAAAATGCCTCAACATCGTTGTCATTGTCATCTCGATGTCTATGTAATGACTTAACCCTTCTAACAAGTCTGGTTGGATAATATAAATGCATTGTCAATGGGTACCCTCTGTTGTGCATCCTTGTGAAGTCGTCTAATGATGACTTGTTTCATCCTTTGTAGGAAGATACCTCTTTTGAAAATGACTACTTTGGGTGTTATAGAAGAAAATGAAATCCCTTCAATGGGACATTCGTTCAACATCCTGTCGTAGTCCACAATGATGAATATTGAATTCTATGTGTGAAAAAACAAGTGAAATTGATAGTGAGACTACATTACAAAAAGGAAAAAGACTTGAATGGGTGATGATCTAAGAGAATGAAAATATGTGTTTGATATTTATAATCATTACATGTGTGTGGTATGTTGAAGATGTTGTAACTAAAGAGAACTTACATAATATAATTATAAATTAAAATGTTGGACCCCGAGCATACTCAAACTTACATAGGTCCAACTCGGCTTAACCTAGCTTGACTTAAACCTTTTTTACTTGACTCAACTTGCCTTGATTTGGATTTGACACAACTAGACCCAACCTAACATAGGCTCAACCCTACTAAACACAACCTAAAGTGTGTTTAATGTCAAACACATCCTGACATGACTTTAATCCAATCAAACTTAGTATGAATTAAGGTTGGCTTAATATTGACTTGAGCTTGATTAGTCCCGACCAAGTCTGGCTCATCCAAACATGGGCAAGGCACAACATGACCCAAACTAACCTAAGGTCGACCTAACTTGACTAGGTCTAACCAACTCAATCCCAACTTGATTTAGATCTGACCCAACCTAACTTGCTTGTCCTCAACTTGATCCAACCTAAATTAAGGTTGGCCCCACTTGACCCAACCTTACATGACTTTGAACCAACATACCTTTCTCGAGCTAGGCCATTTGGGTTTGACTAAATTTGACCTATACCTTGTTTAATGTGGACTCTAGCATAGTCAAATTTACCTCGGCCCTGATTGATTCAACTCATGTTAACTTGGTTCAACTTAGATTGACTTGGTCTTAGTTCAATTTTATCTTACATAGACCCAGACTAACTTAACTTGAAATGTGCCTAAATTGATTTGACATAAGGTGAATATGTTGATTTTGTCTTAAATGGGTCTCGAGTGACTCAACCCAACTTGACTTGTGCTAATTCCTACTTAGCCTGACATGAACTCAATCGGAGGATTGATTCAACTTAGTCTCACATGTGTTTAGTCTAGCTTAACTTGACTTTGGTGTGACCTAATACAATTGGTCACAACATATTCGACGTTGCATGAATTTGGTATTTTTGATCCAATTTTATCTCATTTAACCTTTCATGATTTAAATTGAATCTCATTAATTTTTAATTTTCAAAATTAAAAATTATTTAATTTACGCTAATATAATCCAATTAAATTAATTAAAATTAAAATCTAAAATTATAAATTTAATTTTAAAATAAATATATTAAAATAAAATTAAAATATAAGCTTGAATAAAGATAATTAGATTAGAAATTTTCTTCATTTCTTGAAAAAAAGCACATTCTTAATTTAAACATGGAAAAAAAATTAATAGTGTTTTCGAAAATTTAAACACAATATTAATTTGGAAAAAAGAAATCATTTCTAGGTTTTAAGTTAGAAGGAAAAATAGATGAGTGAGACATGGCATGGCAGGTGGATGCAAGAAGTCGAAACGACGTAAGTTTATTATTTATTTATTTATCCAATAACTCTTCCCCATTTATGTGCAATTTGCGATCCACACGGCACCCCCTTCCTCCTTCGTCCGTGGTGTAGCCTGACGAAATTGACGCAGCAGGTGCAGTGATGGCAGGAGCAACGAGCCTGAACCTCTGGGGCATTCTATCGGAATCCAAACGCATAATCGACGCCCACTCCCGCCACTTCCTGGCCCTCTCGGTCATCTTCCTCCTCCCTCTCTCCTTCTCCATCATCGTCTCCCCCTTCCTCTTCCCTCTCTTATCCCCTCACCAATCCCAAAACACACACCTCCAACTCTCTTCCCAAACCCTAACCCTAACCCCCTTCTCCCTCCCCCTCATCCTCTTCCTCCTCTCCCTCCCCCTCTTCTCCCTCTGCGCCCTCGCCTCCATCACCCACAGCGTCTTCCACGGCTTCTTCGGCCGCCCCGTCAAACTCCCCTCCGCCCTCCTCTCCATCCCCCCCTCCCTCCCCCGCCTCATACTCACCACCTTCCTCTCCCACTTCCTCCTCTTCTCTCTCTCCCTTCCCCTTCCTTTCCTCCTCCTCCGCCTCTCCCTCGCCTCCCCGCTCATCCTCACCGCCTCAACCCTCCTCCTCCTCGCCCTACTCCTCGCCCTGCTCTACCTCCGCGTCTCCTGGTCTCTCGCCCCCGTCATCGTCGTCGCGGAGTCCACCTGGGGCCTCCAACCTCTCCGCCGAAGCGCCTCTCTCGTCAGTGGAATGACCCCCGTCGCCGCCTCCTCCTTCCTCTTCTTCGCTTCCCTTCAGGCCCTCCTCCTCTGGACCGCCTTCCTCCTTCGCTCCGACGGCTGGGCCTGGAAAGACTGGGCCTTCATCACCCAGATCGTCCTCACCTCCACCCTCCTCATGATCCTCATGCTCTACAGAGCCGCCGCCGACACCGTCCTCTACATGTACTGCAAGGCCGTTCACGGCGAGCTCGCTGTCGACATCGCCCAGGAGTTCGCTTGGCAGTACGTTTGCTTACCGTTCGATGACGGCAAGGTTCCTCACGTTGTTTCGGTTGTTCATGTTTAATCAATGTAGCGTCCCAGGTTGGTACAACGTTACTTTTTGTAACATCGCCTGTGGATCCTCTCTCTTGCTCCTGTAAATTTTTGTTATCGTTTACCAGAGGATGTGAAACATGTGGTTGCCAAATGTATATATTGTAATTTAGTGTGAAACTTTAAATTGATGGCAGCTATTGTTAAGTTGCACAATCATGTTATGGATGAATGGTCTTTTAAGTTAAGTAGTTAACAAATTGTGCTAATGGTTTGATCGTGTATGATTGGAATCATTTTTTGGTTTGTTGGAGTTTAGATGAATGCGAAGTGTAACAGAAGGTTTGGAACTAGAATCATTTGGGTGCAATCAATCTCATCTTTTTGAATCATGGTGGAATCAGTTAGGACGATGATTTTAAAGTTGCAAGTGAAGCTAATCAGCTTGTAGATCATCTTGTGATCCTTTGGAATTTCTTCCCTGAGATATGTCTGCTTGTTTGTTTAGGCCATCTTCATCAGTGAAAATAAACTAGAAATGGTGAACTGATGTCACCTTGTTCCAATTTCGCACAAGTCTTGGTGTTGGAGACATGGGATTTAATATAGCCAAGAATAATAGTGGTGGTATATTAGGTGGCATATAGAAAGATGTTTGCACTCTACAATTAGCATAATGAACTCCTTTTATTTTGGTTTTTGTTTATTAGATGCGTGAATAAGAAAATGATAAAACGAGATGATAAAAATAAGTGAGAAAATATAATTGTATTTGAAAATGTCTTTGAAAGACAGAAAGGTTCTATTGTAGTTGTCTGACTGAGTGTGTGCTACTTTGTTGTATAAATGTTGTGGGAAGTTGAAACAAAATATTGGCCACGCTGATTTGTGATGACAAATAAAGATTAAGATAGTCTGAAAGAAGTGGAGATCAGAGTACAGATGAAGATATGATCTTTATTATTCTTAGAATATGGGTGATGGAACTAGTGGCATACTTTTTCTTTTATAAAACAGGTGGCAGATTCATTTTGAAAGAGTATCCTTTCAGCTAACTTGCTTAAATGTGCAAAAGACATGTCTTAATTTATCTTGTTTTTCCAAAATCCATCCTTTCTTAAAGCCGAAATTCCAGATCTCATGTATTTATTGATAGTTAGATGAACTTGCCTACATATGAAAATAAATTTGTTTATTGAATATTTACATTTTTAAACATAATAATAGATGTTATTTATTAAAATAATTTACTAAAATCATCTCATTAATAAATTTATTGTTTAGTGTTCAGGTTATCGATTAGTTTATTTTAAAAAAAAAGATAAATAATTAGTGTTTCAGATATTATTAAAATTTCTTATAACTTCATAGTTTGTGAGACAAAAAGAGAATCATCACTCGTTATTATTTTATTAAAATGTTTTTTTCTTTTCTAAAAAAAAGTTTAAACAAGCAATGAAGTTGTTAGAATGTTTAATAACAAGTGAATTAAGCGCATTGCACACATATAACTACACTTACGGGATAGACGTTGGGTTACATTTTCAAATGTACAAATATATTGCTACTCTACACCATTTTTATTTACACGAACCTCTTCTTTTAATATTTACTTAAATACACACTAAACAGTACTTACTTATCATATGGCCTTGAACTCATTCGAGACATAGCAAAACTCGTCGGAGAAGAACATGTTTGGAAAGAGCTGTTACACACAACCTAAAGAAACAATTGTAACATTTTGGAGTTTGAGGTAGAGACAACAATTATGTTCCCAAAATTAGCAACATGTACTTCTCATGATAAAAATAGCAGGGCATTCTACACAGACCGACCGCACTTAACCAACAGCTACAACTGATCAGTTATAATCAACATGAAACTTTGTACATTGGTTCCCACATGATTAAAAGGTTCAAAATTTGCGAGTACAATCTTAAATGTTTAAGAACCTATTGCTCACACGTCAAAGAATGAAACTGGATGTGACTAACAAAACAAAAAGGGGTCACAATTTTCTACTGTGACCAACAACACCGGATGAAGATTCAGGCATTTTAATGGCACTTTCATCCATATGAGCTCTGAAAAGAACATTACTCCAATTTGTAGATCTCTGAACAATCCTACTAGGAACAACGCGATCACTGTCTTCCCCACCAGAAGCCTCATATCCATCACTAGTTGAACTTGACACAGGGATTTCCTTCAGAGTTGCAGCAGCATCAGCGGCTGAAGGCCCTGCAACTTGTCTTGCTTTTTCAACACCCGAAGCGAACACCCCAAAAGGCCGAATATCAGGAGAGTCTAAACTGCTTTCAGGTGATGAAGGAACCATCCCCCCCGCTAGGCTCGAAATCGCTTTACTTGTCTGAAATCCTCTGCGTCCTTCAAACGGTAGAGGGGCAAATCTAGATATGCCACTCAAACCTTTTTCGACATTATTGACAGAATCTTTTGTCAGAGATTCCATAGACATGTCGGCAAGAAGATGAACCCGCTTACCAGCTCGCTTCTTATTGTTCTCCATTCTGGGAAGCATTTTTCGGCCACTGCTACCAAAACTGCTTTCTGGTTCCTGTCTTGTTACAGGCTGCAGAACTTTGGACTTTCTTCTTGCTTCTGCAGCAGCCTTGGAAATTTCTTCTGCATTTAAGCGTGCCAATGCCCAAGGACTAATTTTTACTGTTCCGGGATTCTTTTTCTTTAACGGATCTTCTCTCACTGTCTTCTTTCCCAGTGAACTAACAGAACCTGTGTCTGGGGGCACCACATCAAACTACAACCGATGACACCCCAAAAAGAGAAGGAAAAAATGAAAACGTCAGCAAACGAAAGAAAGAACAGAAATGAAAATATTAGTAACAATCTAGAAACGACTAAATGATCAAGCTTAACAGTTCATAAATTTAGTTTTCCAGTTGGTGAAAGGTTAGTCCATGTTGTACATGATCTGCACAATATCAAAAACCATCCAAGAAGCTACTCTTGATATGTGTCATGTTTTCCATAACAATAAATTTTCTTTGGATATACACGAGATATGAAAACCATTCAAATGCAAGAGTCTTTTGCAGGGATGGTAATACCTAAAGGCATTTTAAGCAGAAAAGCATCCAAGCATAAGAAAACAGAAACAAGGAACATAGATATAAAGCAAGTCTAAATTGAAAAAATGTTACCTGATCTTCAAGTAAGAGGCGTGGCGGTGTGCACCACGCACCTCGGTGTAAATTAGTGAAGGAGCTTGCACTACTCAATCCAGTAAATGAGCTAACAGTTGACATTTGTGGACTTTGCTGACCTCCGTTACCTTGCTGCTCCTGATCCTGCTCCCTCATAGCTATGATGTAATCATACGTGCTGAGTCCCTGAATCACATAGCAAACTAACTATTAACACTTCAGATTGAGGAACATAGATTGATAATGTTTAGCAGTAAAACTAATATTGTCATTGTCTGAGAATTAAGACATAAACATGCATCTTCCACCGAGGAAAATGTTTTATCACCTACTAGGAACTAAAAGATGAGTCTTGTCAATTGTTGCATGTACAAGAAGTATGTAGGCTAAACCATCAACCACTACACATGGCCGGTTTAAACAGAAAAAGTTATGTGACAAAGGTTAAACGAACAATCAACATACCAAACAGCAGCCAAACTTACCTTTTTAATGAGGAGGATATGAAAGAAGAAAAGCTGAACAACTGGTAAGGTAGCAATCATTGCAAGAATGGTGCAGATGGACTGAAAATTTCACAAGTGAAAATAAGAATAGCTGCATCAGGAAATAGTCTCAAAGAATTTTATCAAATAAGTCAGTTTATCAGAAGAATATATAACCATTACGAGAGAAATATAGTAATCACATAAGAGGGAGAGGGAGAATGCTCACCACCACAAGAACAAAGGGAACCAAAGAGAAACTGGTTCCTAACTTGGAGGATATATCCACAGAAAATTGCTTCCTCTTGACAAAACAGAAGATAAGCACTAGTATCCCAGTCAACCATTGAAGAATAAACTGCAATCTCAATCCCAATGTGCAAAAATCATGTATAGACCTGTCATTAGTTAGTCAAAATGAAAATGACTAGGAAATACAAATCCATACTTGTGATGCTCTATAGGTTATGGCATGTTGCAAAAGTTATTAAGACAGGTTTGGGATGGTTCAAACAGAAATAGTTGACTCTTTATACGGAGACAAGGTAAAAAAGTTGAAAGATTTTTTTTGGCAATAGAGGTTGACTTCCAAACACTGATGATTCAATCAGAATTATATTTTCCAATTACGTAGGAGTGTTGATACAAAAGGTTGAAGATTTGGTGATTTTGATGTAGTTTGGTTGTTTGATCTCTGTGTTTTGAGTTGTAATTTTCGTGTTTAATCTTGTGTAAATGTTTCTTTTGCCTTTGATCAGGCATAGATTGTGAAAGAAAAATTTCATTCTGAGCTGTCTTGTTAAAGGTTAAATGCAGAAAAAAGTGTTAAACGGATTAGAAACAATTTTAATCTATTATAATGTTCTTCAAGTTGCTGGAAGTACAAAGAAGAATAATTTAATTGATTAAAATCACGATTTAATTGGTTAACACTCTTTTTCAATCAATTAAAACAAACTTTCATCCATTAAAATCACTTTAAGATCCTCTTTTAGTGATTTTAATGGATTAAGATGGACAATATTGCTTACCAAGAGCATAGCAGCAACCATGAGCGCAAAAAATTGGCAGTAGTTTTTCTTCCCTATACAGTTGTTAAGCCACTGCAAACCAAGGTAGCAACAGTCCTTCAGAACATAACTCGAGTGATAACTAAAGAAATAGTAAGATATATACTCATACTCGGCAATGATGATCAAAGTGATCTACACACTTGTCACAAACTCTACAGTGCTTGCTGTACTTGAAAACCTACATCAATGTTATTCTTCAGTGACATACCATCTAAGAATTGCAGAGTAAGCATGATTTTGTAACAGAAGGTAATTATGAAGTTCTCCATGCACAAATGTCAAGGCATTCTTTCACCCCCACATGTCATATTAAGGAATAAAGTCCAACAGTAATTTTAAAGGGATAACACATTTCTAGTTCAAAAATCTTCTACGCACCTCAACTTCACACAAACTGCAATAGAACATACCATCTTCACTTATTTGTTTGTCTGAAGATTTCTCGGTTAAACTTGAGCAGCTGCAGATATAAGCACAAGGAGAAGAAACCAAGAATACACAGGATGAACATGATGATGTACTCTTCTCCGCTGAATTCGAAGCATTTTTTGAAACCCCTTTTGTTCCCAATCCCTCCTTTTCCACATAATTAACTCCAGCTGTTGATGTATATGCTTCATGCATTGACGAAGTTGATTCTTCACCTAATTTAGAATTCTTAACTTCAGCAAGCTTTTTACTTTCTGGGATTTTGAGATACTTTTTCGACTTAAAAACCCCTGGATCTGCTGGATCTGATGCTGCACACCAAATGTACAGTCCAAAGACACTAGTAATCTGGCAAGAGAGGAAATATCACCATACTATGATGTCTTTCATAGGGAAATCACATAGTAAATAGCTCACAAATGGGGTGAACATAAGAGAATATAGAATGCATATCTGCATACATAGATAGTTCTAAAACTTGATAATATTGTGCTCTGGAGAATTGTTTGTGAGTACATAAAACTAAAGTATTGAATAGTGTATGGAGTTTTCTGTTGTTCCACTACGGTGTCTCGTTTTGACATAGGATTTAGTTGACATAAACGAAGATCTACACAAGGCAATTATCAGCAAAATAACTGCAGATATATAGGTAAGGATTTCACTCACTCTTAAAGTGTAAGTTTTTTATACTTCAACACCTATAACTTTCTATTAAACACACAATTCTCATAACAATAGAATTATTATATGATATCATCATGCAGTTCATATTTTTAGGTGAATAGAACACATGTATGTGTGTGATCTTATAATTAGAATTTACTTATATGTTGAAAAGCATGCCCTATGTTAAAATAAAATCTCTACTCACTAAATTATGAAATTTCAAACTAGCTTCGATCATGTTTTAGGAGCAAGAAAATAGAACCACAAATATAGTTCTAAGAGGAAATTTAAGAAAAAAGAAAAGTGTCACTGTTTTGGTCCCTGTCAACATTACCCCTTATATATATATATATATATATATATATATATATATATATATATATATATATATATATATATATATATATATATCCCATCTAAGACAGTCTCATGGTCCTTACACATGTAGCATATTTTAATATGCCCCCTTGCAACTAGGGATCAAATTAATAATATATTAAATATCAATTAAGAATATGTGGCACATATAGGGAGAAAAACCAAAACAAAAATATATTACACGTAGGGGTCAAATGAAGAATGAGTAAGAAGTGATTCAAATACAAATCACTTCAGGTTAAACAAAGTTTAACTTAATAAATAATCCAAAGAATTAAAAAAAAAAATCCTTGAAATGTAGTTCACAGATGTCTCGTGATGGCTATTTGTCATAACTCCGCGTGTTCTTAAAATGGATGTGAAAAATGTACAAGGGAAATAGACTTATCATGTAGAGAGACTGCTCCATAGAACCCTTCACTGAACTATACACGACAATCTTAACAGAGAGGAAGATCATATAATAAAAAGCAACCAGAAAACTTGAATAGAATTCAGATTTACAAAAGAAACCAGACACAAGAATCCGAGAGAAAAGAAAAGTCACAGATCTCACTCGTTTCACAAACCAACTTAGAAAGCAGAAAATGAGAATATTATATATCAAAAAAGGCAGAGATATAGGAAGATGAGTTACCAGCGGTGAGTAAAGGCCAATAACAATATACTGATACGTCTTATTTCCAACAAAAGGAGCGAAGAACACGTAGAAGGCAAAGCCCAGAGATAAAAACACAGCACAAGCCACCACCTTCAGAAATATTTTCCACGATGAATAACAAAGAGAAAAACTTTGTAGAAAAGGAATCAAATTTCGCAAGTACCTGAAGAGGGTGGTAAGGTAACTGCCATCCATGTTTCCTCATAGTTGTTTACTTTGAAGTTGAACTCAAAACTTCTGAGTAGGAAGAACTGAAAGATCAAAAAGAACAACACAGAACACAGAGAACACTAGAAGAAGAAGAACAACAACAAGGGACAGTTATTTTTGTTTTTGTGCCAACTTTTTCACGTTTTTTAAGGAAGAAAGGAATGAAAAATGAGAGAGTTTTTATGAAGGACAAAGAAAAGGAGGTTGAAGCGAATGGAAAGAGATGTGAATGAGAGAGAGAATTGAATGAGGATAATGGTGGTGGGTGTGAAGTGTGTCCAGAGGAAGCTTTTTCTTTTGTCTTTGTCTGGTTTCAAAGAATGTTTTAGTGAGGAAAAACTGGACTAAAGGTATGGTCTTGTTTGGATTTTGGTGTGTGGTTTGTTTATTGGTTGCAAAAAGCTCTTTTACAGCTCAGCGAGTTAGAACAAAGTTAGGTGTTCTAAGTTAAAATAAAAATTAAATTATTTTCTTCTGGCTCTTTGTAGATAAAATTTATTTCCTTTAAAATCTTAGTGTTATGATCTCTAATTATACAAATATTTTGGTTAGAGAAACTTTTTACTTGATGTGATTATGAAAATACTTTACCCACCCTTTTTACTTTTTGCTTTTTGGTTTCTGGCGCTACCTGCCACCACCACTGCTGCTAACTGCGTTTATCTTTTTGAATTGGCAAAATCATGTCTCACAGGGCACTAAGAAAATCTCCTTAATAAACGTTTAAGATTTTATTTTATTTTATTTTAATTCGTTCTCATCATATATAACCTATATATTAGTGAAAATTCATGCAGCCCCACGTATATGTATCATTTTTTTATTTTATAATAATGAAAAATAAAAATTAAATTTTTAATTCATTAAAATAAAAAAAATATTACTAAGCATATAAAAAATATATTTTCAAAAGTGGTTCCAAAATTTAAAAAGTAAAAATTCTTATTGATAAAAATATAATATATGCATAAAAAAAAAGTTATGAAAAATAATCATATATATGTAATATAGTTATTAAATAGTTACGAATATATATATATATATATATATATATTATTTTCATAAATTAATTGTCATAAATGAATATTTTGTTTTTTCTTCAGAATTATGATTTGATGCAATATTCAATTCTTGAATTTAAAACTATGACTATATGACAGTAGGGTGCTTTATTTAAGACTTTTCGTAAGACTTAAATATTAAGTTTATAAGACCTAAAATACTAAATCTAAAGACGTAAATATTCGATTTGACAGTAGTTAAGTTTCATACTTTTTGCAACAAACTTTTTCGTATATACCTCATCATTTAGCTATGAAATTTGTACCAAAATCCATTAAAGTAATAAAGTAACTTTTAAAATCATATATTAATTAATTTAGATCTTCAAATCGTAATGTATATCCACAACAATGATTAAGACAAATAAATAAAATCATATACTAAAAAAAGTTCCATATTAATTTTCGAAAATTTATTAAGTAATTTCTCGTTAACAATTTTTGTTATAAATTAATTATTAAATTGTTAGAAAATGTTTTGTAGATAAATTCATATATATATATATATATATATAATTTTTGTTATTTTAGAGTTAATTTGTCTTTAATCTTTTACTAAATAAAGTGAGAAAGCTTAGAATTTATAATAGTTTGTATAACTTTGTTCTCGCTAATATGTAGCTAATTTATCGTAATTTTATTTTTGATAATCTGTAGTTAATTTGTCACAATTGTGCTCTCGTTAATTCGTAGCTAATTAGTCACAATTTTGTTCTCGCTAATTTGTAGTTAATTTATTTCAACTTGGTTCTGGCTAATTCATGGCTAATATTTGTTGCATTTTTTTTTGTTAATCAATAACTAATTTGTCGCAATTCAGTTCTTGTTAATTTATAACTAATTTGTCGCAATTCTATTAATCCCTCACAAATATTATTTTGTTAATTGCAATTACTTCATAGTTATTCACTCTCCATGATAGATCAAGTCCATAAACTTGTGCCCATAAGGAAAACGGAAATAGAAAATAAATTATTCACAAGAGTGTCTAAACAACTCTAATATTTGGAATACATATTGAAAAAGGAAAGTAGACAATCAATCTTGCAATGATCAAAGTATATCATGATTTTAGGACACAAGTGCATTAGAATATATCAACAAAAAGTAATGTATCAACACAAAAAATAGAAATAAAGTTTTGGATTCATTGAGACACATCTTCATTCTTGTTTCCTTAAAGTAGACAATAATTTTCTCTTAAGAGACTATATTTGTTGTTGCATAACTGCTTGCATTTTTGTTTGTGCTTGCATTAATGCTTGCATATCAGTCTATGTTTGCAATTGTGATTTTACTTGCTCTTGCAAATTAGATATTTGTATAGCTAATGTAGTGATTTCTTCATTTGTTTGATTTGGATTTTGGGAAGAGGGACCTTCAGATGAAACATGTGAAATAATCCTAATATCCAAACTGTGACCAATGCCATAGACTCTACCTTTGCTATTTTCCCCACCTATTTTTATCCAATGCCATATATTCATACACATGCTTGGAAGAAGATTGTAAGGTGCTAAAAAACCCGGCCAACATGACTATGAGCTACTTGAATTACAAAATGGATTATAACCATATATGCAAAAGTCCAAGCCTAACATTTTGTGGATCCAAAGCAAATGTAGGATGAGTTACTTTAAATTTTTTCCAATACTTTGCATCAACTAGATGCGACATCATTAATTTATGTTGACGTACTCCATCTGCATGGCATCGCATATATTTTGAAGTATCAACACACATAAAGAGGTGTTGAAGTCTTGGAATAATGGGGAAATATCTTAACACCGAGTAAGACACATCCTTGTTTTTTGTTGTAGTCTTGGGTTAAACTCGTGGTTCTTTACACACCAAACAAACATTTTTGTCACTATTTTCTTTGTAATGTAGCATACAATGATTAGGACAGGTATTTATCTTTTCATACTAAATCCCAATTCATTCACCATTCTCTTTTCCCTATACAAATTTTCAGGCAACCTTTCTAATCTAGAAGCATGCTTTTGATCATAGAAATCATTTGATCATAACAACTAACATTCATGTTAAACATTGTCTTCAAGTTTAAGAGTTTTGTTATTGTTGTTGTATGCTTCTTACAACCATCCCATGAAGGTTCATCAACATTCTTTAATAATTTAAAATTTTCTTAGCAGATGAATTTAGATCATTTCCCACCTCTTGCATATTTGGATTTCGTCTAACATAAAGGGCATTCATAACCAAATCATGATATGGATTTGTATTCGCTTTAACATGGTCTTTTCAATATTTAAAATGTCTTTCAAATGTGATACTTAAATTTTTTTGAATATACTACAAAATATAATCAAACAGATTGAAAAAAAAAACTAAAATAGAGACCAATTTAATTCCCAAATTATATTTTACTGGATGTAAATTTTGTATTCACAATTTTACACCTATGAAATATCAACAGAGTGGTATTAGAGTTGTAAATCACAGTAACAATGAAAAAATATTGAAAATCATAGTTAATTTGACATGACAAAATATTTAAAGAAAAAAATACTAGTGAATGACTTAAAGAGATCCATTAACGGTAGAATTATGTATGAGAATAAGTTATATTATACATTATCTAAAAAAATATTTTTAATTTCTAATTCATATGTTTATCTACAAATTAGTGTTATTAAGTTTCCCAGCTTTCTGTCACAACAAGGCAGAGGCGAATTAGTTTTTTCATGGCGGCCTATGATGGCCACTTTTGGCATGGTGGGTGGCGATGATGTAGTAGTTGTGGTGAAAAAATTGAACTCAAAAACAAAAACCATGATCGTGAACAGAAGAGAAGAGAAAAATTGTCAAGAATGGTAGCGACGACATTGTGGGAGGAAGAAGATAACTTGAAACCGTAAATTGATACTTCTTCCAATGTTTAACAAATTTGGCCTGGCCCATTAAAATATTTCTTTAAACAAACTTGTGCAAATTTCTCACCATTCACTCTCATTCTTTTATCCTATTTTATTATTTCACCTAAGTTACTGCAGCCATAGTAGTAAAACTTTTTACTTGAAAATTTTCTTACTTTTCTTTAACCCAAAATAGCAAAGCACGTTATTCTTTCACCACGGTACTGCAGTTAATGCCAACCACTACTGCCACTAGCTACCATCGCCAACAGCTGCCACCGGCTACCATCGCCAACAGCTGCCACCGGCTACCATCGCCATTGGTCATTGCCAAGTATGTTTTTTTTTTCTACTTCTCTACTTTCACTATAATTATTTTCCAAAAAATATACCTATTTTCCGGCAACAATAATGGCCAATGATCATGATACTTCAAGAATATCTCATAGAAGTGACCTGAGTTGGAAACACTGCCATTTAATGGATGAATCAAATTTAAATACAACTGTTTGCAATTATTGTGGGAAAGTTATGAAAGGAGGATTTACTAGAGAAAAAGAACATCTAATGGCAAAGAAGGGCAATGTCACTGCTTGCGCCAAGACTCTGAAAAATGTGAGAGAACAACTTTGAAAATTATATAGGGAAAGAACATACAACTCCTTCGTCAATCTTGGATATAGTGTAGCCAATGATAACCATGAGAGTGAAGATGAAGTTGAAATTTCCACGGCTAGCAATGATAAAAGGGAGAAATGGTGGTGGAAGAAAAGAACCAATTGATATGTTTTATAGAAATCCAATTGCTACAATATATAAGAGAAAAAAGGAAAAACTAAGGCAAACTAACATCAAAGAGGCATGTGACAGGAATTTAAAGACCTTGGTTCATCAATATATTGCTTGATTTTGGTACCAAGCAGGCTTGTCATTCAACCTTGTGAGGTTGAAAAGTTTTCAAGATATGATTGATGCCATAGGTGCTTATGGACCCAATTTACCCACTCCTAGTTATCATGAAATCAGCGTTCCACTTCTCAACAAGGAAGGTAGTACATTGAGAAGTTGTTGCAAGATCATAAATTGTAATGGAGCAAACATGGTTGTTCTATTATGTCATATGCATGGACTAACTAAAAGCAACAATGTTTGATTAACTTTTTGGTGAGCTCCCCTACAGGAACAATGTTTGTCAAGTCCATTGATGATTCAAACTTTGTGAAGACAGGAGAAAAACTATTCGAGATGCTTGATTCCTTTGTGGAAGAAATTGGAGAAGAAAATGTTGTTCAAGTTATAACAGATAATGAATTATTTATTGGCTGGTAAGTTTTAGAAGAGAAAATAACCCATCTCTATAAGACTCCTTGTGTTGCCCATTGCATAGATTTGATGCTTGAGGACATTGGAAAATTTCCTTTGATAAAGAAGACAATTCAAAGAGGAGTTAGTCTTGTTGGCATTATCTATAGCCATTCTAGTACCTTGAGTTTGTTAAGACAATTTACAAATAAGTGGGAATTACTAAGACATGTTGTTACACAATTTTCTACCTCTTATTTATCATTACAAAATGTTGCATCAAGAGAAGGGAAATTTGAGAAAGATGTTCATTTTTGATGAATGGAACAATAACAAGCTATCTAAGGAAGTCAAGGGGAAGAAGGCTATACAATTTTTTCTTATGTCTTCAATTTGGAATCAAGTAGTATTTACTTTCAAAGTCATGACTCCTCTTATTCATGTGCTTCGTCTAGTGGATGGGGAAAGAAAAACAGCTGTAGGTTATATATATATATATATATATATATATATATATATATATATATATATATATATATATATATATATATATATATACACATATATATAT